>ERZ724510.89-NODE-89-length-48116-cov-6.502195_pt1 | contig 48116 bp, 42 predicted proteins | sample MGYA00376043_ERZ724510 | MGnify/ENA primary metagenome ERZ724510 (study PRJEB28724, sample SAMN07190888) | wastewater metagenome | isolation source: influent of sewage treatment plant in Hong Hong | place: USA: Christiansburg, Virginia | collected 2016-03-01 ... | reverse complement strand
TGCCGCAGGCCGACGGGAAGGCGGCGGCGACGTAGGACTTTTCACCTTCCGGCGACTCGACGCCGAGGATCAGCATGTGTTCGGCCAGCCAGCCCTGGTCGCGGGCCATGTTGGAGGCGATGCGCAGGGCGAAGCACTTCTTGCCCAGCAGCGCGTTGCCGCCGTAGCCGGAGCCGTAAGACCAGATTTCGCGGGTTTCGGGGTAGTGAACGATGTACTTGGTCTTGGGGTTGCAAGGCCAGACGGTGGTGTCTTTTTCGCCAGCGGCCAAGGGTGCGCCCACGGTGTGCATACAGGGCACGAAGTCGCCATCGGTGCCGATCACGTCGAACACGGCCTTGCCCATGCGGGTCATCAGCTTTTGGTTGACGGCCACGTAGGCGCTGTCGGTCAGTTCGATGCCGACGTGGGCAATGTTGGAACCCAGCGGGCCCATGCTGAACGGCACCACGTACATGGTGCGGCCCTTCATGCAGCCGTCAAACAGCGGGTTCAGCAGCACGCGCATGTCGGCGGGAGCCATCCAGTTGTTGGTGGGGCCTGCGTCTTCTTTCTTTTCAGAGCAGATGTAGGTGCGGTCTTCCACGCGAGCCACGTCGGACGGGTCGGTGCAAGCCAAGAAGCTGTTGGCGCGCTTGGCGGGGTTGAGCTTTTTGAAGGTGCCCGCATCGACCAGCAGTTGGCACAGGCGGTCGTACTCTTCGGTGCTGCCGTCGCACCAGTACACGCTGTCGGGCTTGCACAGGGCAGCCATGTCAGCGACCCAAGCGATCAGCTTGGCGTTCTTGACGTAGGCGGGCGTATTCAGAGCGAGGCCCTGCATCACGGGTGAATTCATTGAAAAGCTCCTGATGATAAAAACCGTCTTTTCCAAAGGCAAGCACAGTCCGCACGGCCTTGGAGAAAACGACTAAGGAGGTCGACCGGGGTCACAATTCTAAGAATCTCAGCCCAGAGATTGCTTGCAACTAAATGTTTTTATGATTTTTTCTATGCTAAATATGCATAACGTTATGCATAACATTTAAAAAGGGTCAAAAAAACGGGCGCAAGGCCCGTATTTTGTGAATTTCGATTTACGCCATCGACACGGCGATAAATGCCAGCAAAAAAATCAGCACCGCACCCACCACCGGCAGCACCACCGGAATGTGGGGGATGATGGCTTCAATCGGGTCTTGCTCGGCGGCGGTATCGTGGGCAACAGGTGTAGACATCGGAGGGCTTTCGGTGCGGGTGGAGTGGGCGCGGCGCGCGCGGTTGTGCTGATTTTCAAGCCCGTGTGCCATCCGTGCTCACCGGGCTTTCCCGCAGTGTCTTCCCACCTTGCGCGGACTGCGTTATGGTGCAAACGCGCATCGGTACGCACGAACGACGCATCAAAAATTGCACAAGCTCGGAGAACTCGGTCATGGTCAAGCGTTCGGTTCCAGAGGTCGTGGCAGGCTCGGTATTGCCCTCACCGGGGTTGGCGGCTGCGCCGGTGTTGGACTTGATGTGCTCGCATTTCGTGCTCACGCTGGTGGCTCAGCAAGGCACGCGCTTTAACGTGCGCCGCGACCTGCACGGCTTGCTCGCCTTGACGGGCCGACACCTGGTTTGGCCGCAGCCAGTGCTGGCACGGCTGCGCGAATTCTTGGCGTGGCGCTGCAAAGACAACGAGCTGTGGCGCGGTCACGAAGCGCTGAGCCCGCGTCAATTTTTAGACCGCCACGGCAACTGGAACGGCCCCTACGAAGAAGGCACGCTGTTTTTCTACCTTGACGATTACGCCAAAGACGCGCCCAAAGATCTGCTCGCCATCTTGAGTGCCACAGGCCCTTGGTTGCGCCTCAGCCTGAAAAAGCACGCCACATTGGTGGAAAAAAACATCGCCGCGCTGTCGGGGCTGTTGCAACTCAACCAAGCTGAACGCGCGCTGCTGCTGTACGGCACGCTGGCGCGTTACCAGCGCGATTTGCGCAGCATGTTGGTTGAATTCAAAGTCAGCAACGCGCCGGAAGCCTATGCCGCCATCGCCGAAGTGGCTGGAGTCAATCCCGCTGAAGTCGGCGAGGCGCTGCGTGCCGGTTCGCGGCTGGAGCGCATCGGGCTGGTGGACAACCTGATCTCCGAGCACAACATCACCGACTTGGCCGACTTGATGAAAGTCAGCGAAAAACTGCCGCCGGTGCTGATGCGCGAGTACCGCAACCCTTCCGAACTGATGGCCGTGTTCACCCGGCCCGCCGCTCACAGCCTGCTCACGCCCACCGACTTTGCCTACATCGCCGACGACGTGGCGGTGCTGGTGGCGCTGCTGCGCCAAGCCATCCACCACAAAGCTGAGGGCGTGAACGTGCTGCTCTACGGCCCACCCGGCACCGGCAAAACCGAGCTGGCCCGCGTGCTGGCCCAAACCGCTGGGGCTGAGCTGTTCGAGGTCGAGTCCGCCGACCGCGACGGCAACTCGCTCAGTGGCCGTGACCGCTACCGCTCGCTGCAAATCGCACAGGTGTTTTTGAAAGGCGCGCAGCGGGCGGCGCTGCTGTTTGATGAAGTGGAAGACGTCTTCCCGTCAGTCGATGCCGCCAGCCACTCGGTCAACGGCAAAGCGTGGGTGAACCAGATTTTGGAAACCAACCCCGTGCCCACGGTGTGGATCACCAACCGCATCGAGCACATCGACCCGGCCTTTCGTCGCCGCTTCACCTACCACTTGCAGCTCAACAGCCCGCCGCCCGGCGCGCGCGAACAACTGCTGCGCAAAACCCTGGAAGGCGTGGACGTGAGCGATGCCTTTGTCGCCCAACTCAGCGCCCGGCCCGGTTTGACCCCGGCGCAAATTCGCACCGCCGCCCGCTTTGCCGCTTTGGCCCATGACGCGCTGATCCGCCCCGACGGCGATGGCTGCATCACCGTGGCCGCGCCGCTCGCCTTTGAAACCTTGATTGAGCGCCAGCTCCACCACGCCGATGCCGCGCTGGGCCGCGCCACCAGCGCGCACGCGGTGCGACCCGCCGTCACCCGCTACGACCTGAGTTTGCTGAACTTGGACAGCCGCCACGACATCACCCGCATCATTGCCGCGCTGCAAGTGCGCAGCCACGGCACGCTGTGCTTTGACGGCCCGCCCGGCACCGGCAAAACCGCGTTGGCCGAACACATGGCGCAAGCGCTGGGGCGGCCCTTGATGGTCAAGCAAGCCAGCGATGTGCTGGGCAAGTACGTCGGCGAAACCGAACAAGCTCTGGCCGCCATGTTCCGCGCTGCCGAAGCCGAGCAAGCCGTGCTGCTGCTCGACGAAGCCGACAGCTTGTTGCAAGACCGACGTGGTGCCCAGCGCCAGCACGAAGTCAGCGCCGTGAACGAACTGTTGCAAGGCATGGAGCGTTTTCGCGGCATCTTTATCTGCACCACCAACTTGTTTGAGCAGCTCGATGCCGCCGCGCTGCGCCGCTTCAGCTTCAAGATCCGCTTCAAGCCGCTGAACGCCATTCAGCGCGAGGCCATGTACACCGCCGAAGCGCTGGGCGGCGATGCCGCGCAACTCACTCCAGCCACCCGCGCCCGCTTGGCCCGCTTGGCGCAACTGTGCCCCGGCGACTTCGCCACCGTGCAGCGCCAAGCCCAGATCCTCGCCAGCCCTTGGAGCCCCGAGGAGTTTTTAGAGCAGCTCGAAGCCGAGCACCGCCTCAAGCCCGAAGTGCGTGAGGCGCGGGGGATGGGGTTTGTGCAGTGAGCTGATGCGTGTTCACGCAGTCGCCGCTACCGGTGCCAGCAGCCCCAAGCTGTCCAGCGCGGCGGCCAGTTGGCTCACGGTGCGGTTGACATGGTGCCATTTCTCCAGGCCAAACAGGCCGACGCGGAAGGTCATGAAGTCGGCGGGTTCGTCGCATTGCAGGGGCACGCCCGCAGCGGTTTGCAGGCCGAGCGCCAAGAATTTTTTGCTGTTTTGAATGTGCGGATCGTCGGTGTAGCTCACGACCACGCCGGGCGCTTGGTAGCCTGCGGCGGCCACGCTGGCAATGCCCCGGCTGGTGAATAAGGCGCGCACTTTGGCACCGAGTTCGATTTGCTCGGCACGCACGCGCTCAAAGCCGTAGGCGCGCGTTTCCAGCATCACGTCGCGCAGGCGCGCTAGCGCGTCGGTGGGCAGGGTGGCGTGGTAGGCGTGGCCGCCGTTTTCGTAGGCTTCCATGATGTGCAGCCACTTTTTCAGGTCGCAGGCAAAGCTGGTGCTGGTGGTGGTGTCGATGGCGGCGCGGGCTCGGGCGCTCAGCATCACCATCGCGCAGCACGGCGAGCTGCTCCAGCCTTTTTGCGGCGCGCTGATCAGCACGTCCACGCCGGTTTCGTCCATGTTGACCCACATCGCGCCAGAGGCGATGCAGTCCAGCACAAACAAGCCGCCCACGTCATGCACCGCATCGGCCACGGCGCGCAGGTAGTTGTCGGGCAAGATCATGCCGCTGGCGGTTTCAACATGCGGGGCAAACACCACCGAGGGGCGCTGCTCGCGGATGGCGGCCACCACCTCGTCGATGGGCGCTGGCACCCACGGCGCTTGCTTGCCGGTGTGGGTGCGGCGCGCTTTGAGCACCGAGGCTTCGCGGGTGATGCGGCCCATGTCCACAATTTGCGTCCAGCGGTAGCTGAACCAGCCGTTGCGCAAGATCAGCACCTTTTGCTCGTTGGCGAATTGGCGCGCCACCGCTTCCATGCCAAAAGTGCCGCTGCCCGGCACCAGCGCCACCGAGTGCGCGTGGTAGACCTCTTTCAAGACGCTGGCGATGTCGCGCATCACGCCTTGAAAGCTCTGCGACATGTGGTTGAGTGCGCGGTCGGTGTAGACCACAGAAAATTCAAGCAAGCCGTTGGGATCAACGTGGGGCAGCAAACCGGGCATGAGAGTCTCCTTTTTTGATCAGCTTAGCACGCTGATTTCGAGTGCTCTGCGAGAGTCCGAGTTGCGTGCTTGACTCTGATCAAGTCAGGGTAGGCGGGTTGATAATCCGGGCTTTACGCGCAAACACTCTGAAAGCTTGTTCATGTCATCGACTGGAATGTGTGCGTTACGTTGGATGGGGTGGGTTGTGTTGGTGGGTGGGGCGCTGATGTCCCCCATCGTTCAAGCCCAACCCAACCGTTTGGCACGTATCAAAGCGGCGGATGAGTTGCAGGTGTGCATGTGGCCGGGTTACTACGGCATCAGCTTGCGCAACACCAAGACGGGGCAAATCATGGGTTTGGATGCCGAAATGGCCCAAGAGCTGGCCCGCAGCTTGAAAGTGCGACTCAAGTGGGTGGAAACCACATTCATCAAGTTCATTCCCGATGTACTGAGCGATCAGTGCGACATCGTCATGACGGGGATTGCCATCACGCCCCAGCGGGCCACGCAAGTGGCTTTCAGCCAACCGTACATGCGCAGCGACATGTACGCCGTCACCACACGCAATCACCAGCGTGTGCGCAGTTGGGCCGACATTGACCAAGCTGGCGTGCGTGTGGCGGTTGTAGAAGGATCGGTGCAGGAGTCGGTTATGCGCGATCGCATCAGAAAAGCCGAATTGGTGGTGATTGCGTCGCCGCAGACCCGAGAAGCTGAGTTGGAGGCCGGGCGGGTGGATGTGTTCATGTCCGATTACCCCTTCACCCGCAAGATGCTGGACTACAACGAGTGGGCTCAAGTGATTTCTCCGCCCGCGTCCTTTCATTTCATGACCTATGCCTGGGCAGTCAAGCCGGGTGATACGGCGTGGCTGGCCACAGTGAATCAATTTTTAAGCACCGTCAAAGCCGATGGCCGTCTGCGACAGGCTGCCCTGCGCTATAGACTTGAGTCCATGCTGATCACTGATCCCAAGCCCTGAGGTTGCGCGTGTCCATGCATCCTTTCCCGATTTTGTTCATGCCTCGGTTGAAAGGCTTGTTGCTGCTTCTGGCGCTGTTCAGTGTGCTGACGATGGCGGCGGCGGTGTATCACGGCCTGCGCTTGCGCAGCGAGGCGTTGACCCACCATCGCAACATGGCCAGCAGCCTCACCCGCGTCGGCGAGCGCGAGCTGACCAGTACGCTGAGCACGGTTGAGCGCTTGCTCGCCCGCTATGGCAAGAACTGGCACGGGCTGGCGCAGTCAGCTCAATCTGACAAAGACCTGCGCGATGACATCGCCAAGCTGCCTGCGTTGCGTTCGATCTCGTTGATTGATGCTGACGGGCGCGTGCTGGCCAGCAGCTTGCCCGGCGCACGCGGCAAGCAATTGAGTGCCAGTGCCATCGCCGCGCTGATGCGTTCCCAAAGCGATGTCAATGGTGGCGCACTTCAAATCTCAGCGCCTTGGGTGGGGCGCGACATCACCGATGGTCAGCCCGCCAGCGCCCCGGTGAAGGTGCGCGATGAGCCTTATTTTTTCACCTTCTCATCCCCCGTAGAAAAAGACAGCAAGTTGCCCGCCAGTGCCTTCAGCCCGATCTTGGTCGCCACGGTGAATGCTGATTTTTTCAGCAACATGCTGGCCAACATGCTGGAGCAGCCCGAGTTTGTGGCCGAGCTGTACAACTACAACGGCTTGCTGTTGGTGTCGACTCGGCCTGATGTGCATCCACCCGGCAGCAGTGCCGCCAACCAGCCCGTGTTTCGCCAATGGCTGCCTGACTACGAGTACGGCAGTTTGGATGTTGACGTGGGCACCCCGCAGGCGCAAGTGTTGGCTTTTCGCACGTCGCGCTACTACCCTTTGGTGCTGCAAGTGGAGCTCCCTTATCAAGCAGCCTTGAGCAATTGGCAGTCTGAATCCAGGCATTTGGCGGAAGGTGTGGCGGGCACCTTGGTTTTTGTGTCGCTGCTGACATGGTTGCTCTACCGCCAGCAGCGCCATCGCCACGCCGTGCAGGCGCGTGTCAAAACCGAAATTGCCCTTGCCGCACAGGTGTTTGAAGACAGCTACGACGGCATTTTGGTCACCGATGCCGATTGCCGCATCTTGCGAGTCAACGCCGCCTTCACCGTCTCAACTGGCTACACCCAAGCAGAGGTGCAAGGCAAAACGCCGCGCTTGTTGGGTTCGGGTTTGCATGGCAAGGACTTTTACAAAACGATGTGGACAGCCGTGCGCAGAGACGGGCGTTGGCAAGGCGAGGTGGTCAATCGGCGCAAAAATGGTCAGGCCTACCACGAGCGCTTGGCTATCTCGACCGTGTTGGACGCGCGAGGCCAAGTGCTGCACTACATCGGCATGTTTGCCGACATCAGCGACATCAAACACCAAGAGTCTGAGCTGGCCCAAGCCCGCGACCGCGCCGAAGCCGCCAACCGTGCCAAGAGCCAGTTTCTGGCGGTGATGTCGCATGAAATCCGCACACCGTTGAACGGCATTTTGGGCATGGCGCAACTGCTGCAAATGGCCCCGGCCAGCCCCGAAGAGCAGCAAGACTACGCCGCTACCATCACCGACTCCGGCCAAGTGCTGCTGACCTTGCTCAACGACATCTTGGACTTGTCCAAAGTCGAAGCCGGGCAAATGGACTTGCTGTTGGCCCCGGTCGATCCGGCGCAACAGTTGCAAGATGTGGTCACGCTGTTTGCGAAAACAGCCCAGCGCAAAGGCTTGGCCTTGCGCGCCGACACCAGCGCCTTGCCACCGGGCGTGTGCTACCAATTGGATGCCATTCGGCTGCGGCAGATGCTCAACAACTTGGTCAGCAACGCGCTGAAGTTCACCTCGCAAGGCGAAGTCTGTTTGCGTTTGCAGCAAGAGCGGCGTGAGGGCGCGCAGGCGTGGCTGCGCTTTAGCGTGACCGACACCGGCATCGGCATTGCGTCAGACAAGCTGGCGCAGCTGTTCAAGCCCTTCTCGCAAGTAGACAGCTCCAGCACGCGACGCTTTGGGGGCACGGGCTTGGGCTTGTCCATCGTGTCCAGCTTGGCGCGACTGATGAAGGGCGAAGCTGGCGTGGACAGCACCGAAGGCCAGGGCTCCTGTTTTTGGTTCACCTTGCCGGTCGAGGTGGTTGAAGCGGTTGATGCCGCCATCACCCTGGTTGAACCCCAGCCGCTGGACGTGCCCAGTGCGCCCAGCGCTGAAGTCCCCGCAGTTGCAACCATCTCCACAGGTGAACCTTGCATGGATTGCAGCGCGGGCCCGCCGCGCAACAGCGTGCTGGTGGTGGAGGACAACCCGGTCAACAGCCGCTTCATTCAACTGCTGCTGGAACGCTTGGGTTGCGGCCAAGTGCGAGTGGTCACCAACGGCCAAGAAGCCTTGGACGTGGTGCGAACCGGCTACGCCCCCGCGCTGGTGCTGATGGATTGCCAAATGCCCGTGATGGACGGCTACGAGGCCACACGCCAAATTCGCCACTGGCAGCAAACCCAGCGTGAAGCGGGGAAGACTTGCCCCCCCATCGCCATCGTGGCCCTGACGGCTGCGGCTTTTGATGCCGAGCGCGATGCCTGCTTGGCCGCTGGCATGGACGACTTTTTGACCAAGCCGGTGGTGATTGCCGCGCTCAAAGAAGTGCTGGCGCATTGGCTGCCGTCCGCAGCCACGCCAGCTTCTCCGAACTGAAACCCCATCATGCTGAACTACCTGACCGTTCCTGTAACCCAATTCCAGCAAAACTGCTCCATCGTGTGGTGCGATGTGACGCGGCAAGCCGCCGTGATCGATCCGGGCGGCGATTTGAATGTGATCTTGAAAGAAGTCGAGCGCCTGAAAGTCACGCTCACGCAAATTTGGCTGACGCACGCCCACATTGACCACGCGGGCGGCACCGCCGAGCTGGCCGCCAAGTTGAAGCTGCCCATCATCGGCCCGCAGCGCGGTGACCAGTTTTGGATTGATGGCTTACCTGAGCAAAGCGTGATGTTTGGCTTCCCGATGTCTGACACCTTCACGCCCACGCGCTGGCTGGAAGATGGCGACACGGTGCAACTGGGCGAATCTACCGTGCAAGTGCGCCATTGTCCCGGTCACACGCCGGGCCACGTGGTGTTTTACTCGGCTGAGATGCAGCGCGCTTTTGTTGGCGATGTGCTGTTTGCCGGTTCCATAGGCCGCACCGACTTCCCGCAGGGCGACCACGACACCTTGATTGCCAGCATCACCCAGCGGCTGTGGCCTATGGGCAATGAGACGGTGTTCATTCCCGGCCACGGCCCGGAAAGCACGTTTGGCCGCGAGCGCAAGCTCAACCCCTACGTTGCAGGCACCTGAGCGCGCACCTGCGCGCCGCTGCCGCTTCAGCCGCGCCGCGCGCGTTCGTACAGCGCCTCAACCTTGGGGACGTTGGCTTGAAGCTGGCGGATGCGATCTGGCCCGCTGGGGTGGGTGGACAAAAAGCCCAAACCGCCTTTGCCGCCGCTGACGGCGCTCATCTTTTGCCACAGTTGCACGCTGGCTTGAGGCCGGTAAGCGCCCCGCGCGGCGATTTCCAGGCCGACCAGATCGGCTTCGGTTTCATCGTCGCGGCTGTATTTGAGGGTCAGCAATTGCGTGCCGAGGTTGGCCGCCACATCGCCCATTTGGCCCAAGCCCAGCAGTTGCGCGCCCAAGCGCAGCCCCATGTTGGTGGCTTGGCTTTTGGCCAAGCGCTCGCGGGCGTGTTCGCGCAAGGCGTGGGCCATTTCGTGGCCCATGACCATCGCGGCCTCGTCGTCACTGAGCTTGAGGGTGTCCAAAATGCCGGTGTAGAAGGCGATCTTGCCGCCGGGCATGCACCACGCATTGATCTCTTTGCTGGCGATGACGTTGACTTCCCAGCGCCACTGGTTGACGCGCGGGTTCCACTGCGTGGAATACGGAATCAACCGGCGCGCCATGCTGCGCAAGCGCTGCACTTGCGGGTGGTTGTCGGGCATCAACGCGCCTTTGCTGCGGGCCTCGCCGATCACTTGCGTGTACTGCTGGGTGGCAGATTTTTCGAGTGTTTCGGCGGGCACCAGCTTGCGCATGCTGGAGGCGCTGCCCACATCGACCTGCGCCAACGCGGGGCCAGCGGCAGCGGCCCCGGCGGCCAACAAGAAGGCGCGGCGCTGTGACCACGGGCGGTGGTACTCAGCGTCATCTTGCGCAGCGGTGCTTGAGGGCACATGCGGCAAGTCAGAAGCGGGCCCGGTGAGGGAGAGAGAGGTTTTTGCGTCGCAGATCCAGCACATAGTGAGCCAATAATAGTGTGATCGCGAGCCATAGGCATCTGCTGTTGTTTCAAAGCGTTCTTTGCCTCTTTCGCCCACGCCTCACTGTGAATGTCTGACCATGCCTGAAACCTCATCTCCCGCTGCGGCTCCTGCCGACGCTGCGCCGCCTGCCCATGCTTGGTTGCAGGCGTGGCGCGTGTACCTTGAACCCTCCAGCTTGCGCATGTTGGCGCTGGGTTTTGCGGCGGGGCTGCCGCTGCTGCTGGTGTTGGGCACGCTGTCGTTTCGCCTGCGCGAGGCGGGCATTGACCGCAGCACCATCGGCCATTTGAGCTGGGTGGGGCTGGCTTATGGCTTCAAATGGGTGTGGGCACCGCTGGTGGACAGGTTGCCCATTCCGTGGCTGACGCGCAAGCTGGGGCGGCGGCGCAGTTGGCTGCTGCTGTCACAGGCGCTGATCATGCTGGGGCTGGTGGGCATGGCGCTGGCCGATCCACGCGCCGCGCTAGAGCCCATCGTGTGGTGCGCGCTGGCGGTGGCTTTTGGCTCGGCCACGCAAGACATCGCGCTCGATGCCTTCCGCATTGAATCGGCCCACACCGAGCAGCAAGCCGCCTTGGCCGCCAGCTACCAAACCGGCTACCGCTTGGCCATGATCTGGGCTGGGGCGGGCGTGCTCTGGCTGGCCGCGTGGGCCGAAGTGCCGGGCGCTGCCCCCGCAGCCGCCGCTGCTGCCAGCACGCCCGAGGCCACCTTGGCGCTCAGCTATCAAAACGCGGCGTGGGCCAGCGCCTATTTGGTGATGTCGGTGTCGATGCTGGTGGGCGTGGTCACGGTGCTGTTCTCGCGTGAGCCCGCACAGGTGCCGCTACCGCCTGCCAAGAATGCCGCCGAATGGCTGCGCAGCGCGCTGGTCGAGCCCTTTGCCGACTTCATCTTGCGCTACCGCTGGCAGGCGGTGCTGATCTTGGCGCTGATTGCCATCTACCGCATCAGCGACGTGGTGATGGGCATCATGGCCAATCCGTTTTACGTGGACATGGGCTACACCAAAGACGAGGTGGCGACCGTCACCAAAGTCTACGGCGTGGTGATGACGCTGTTGGGTGCCTTCATTGGCGGCGTGATGGCAATGCGCTGGGGCGTGATGCGGGTGCTGATGCTGGGTGCTGCGCTGAGCGCCGCCACCAACTGGCTGTTCGCTTGGCTGGCCGGGCACGGACACGACGTGGTGGCGCTGATCGGCGTGGTGTCGGCAGACAACTTGGCCAGCGGCATTGCCTCAGCGGCTTTCATTGGCTATTTGTCCAGCCTGACCAACATCAACTACTCAGCCACGCAGTACGCGCTGTTCAGCTCCATGATGCTGTTGCTGCCTAAATTTGTGGCCGGGTTTTCGGGTGATTATGTGAACGCGCATGGCTATGCCGCCTTCTTCAATCACACCGCGTTGCTGGGTGTGCCGGTGCTGGTGCTGGTGGCATTGGCGGCACGCTTGCAGCCGCCCGCCGGAGGTGAGCCGCCCGCTGTACGCTGAATCTGGGCCAAGCTGGGGGTTTGTCGCTTGATTTACCCCATCTTTACCCTAGCCCCAGATCCCGCTTTGCCCATTTGCGCCACCATCACTGACCGTTGTATTGGAGTTTTGTCACCGTGCCCCTGAACACCCATTTGCTGATGATTGAAGACGACTCGCGGCTGGCCACGATGGTCGGCGAGTATTTGAGCCAGTCTGGTTTTTCTTTCACTCACGCCACTTCGGGGCAAAGTGGTTTGGCGCAATTGCGTGCCGCACCCGTGGGCTTGGTGATTTTGGATTTGATGCTGCCCGACATGGATGGCTTGGAAGTGTGCCGCCGTATTCGCGCCTTGCCCGGCGACTTGGCGCAGACCCCGATCCTGATGCTCACCGCCAAGGGCGACCCGATGGACCGCATCATCGGCCTGGAAATGGGCGCTGACGACTATGTGCCCAAGCCCTTTGAGCCGCGTGAGCTGCTGGCCCGCATCCGCGCCATCTTGCGCCGCCGCATTGACGGCCCGACCGATGCCGAAGCTGAACCCCTGCACAAGCCTTTGCGCTTTGGTTCGATGGAGATAGACCGCGATGCGCGTGTCGTGCGCATCAACAACCAAGCTTGTGACTTGACCGCTTACCAGTTTGACCTGCTGGTGGCGCTGGCCGAACGCGCAGGCCGCGTGCTGACGCGTGAGCAAATCATGGAAGCCGTGCGTGGACGCGAGTTGGAAGCGTTTGACCGCTCGATTGACGTTCACATGGGCCGTATTCGTGCGGCGATTGAGGTCGATGCCAAAAACCCGAAACGTATCTTGACCGTGCGTGGTGTGGGCTACGTGTTCGCCCGTCAGCAAGATTGAGCAGGAGCGCACGCCGTGAGCTTGGTGAGTGCCTTTTCCCGTCGGCTGTACCTGCGCATTTGGTTGGCCATGGTGATGGGGGTGCTGCTGCTGGCTGCTGTAGCCGGTTGGGCGTGGCACGTGGCAGCCGAACACAATGCGCCGCGTTCGCCGCCGCGCGAGGTCATTGTGCGCAACGAAAGGGGCGTGCAAATTGGCTCAGCGATTGATCAATTGGAGCGACAACCGGGTGCTGGACTGGAGTTTCAGGTCACGCTCAACAGCGGTCAAATCCTCGTGCTGCAACTGCCGCCGCGTGACCACCGTAGCCCGCCGCGTGAACCGCCGCCCTACTGGACACGCCCGCCTTATGGCTTTTTTTGGCTGCTGATGTTCATGGGTCTGGTGGTGGCGATTGGCGTGTACCCGGTGGTGCGCAGGCTGACTCAGCGGCTGGAGGCCCTGCAAGGCAGCGTGCAGCGCTGGGGCGAGGGCGATTTGTCCGTGCGCGTGCCTGAATACGGCCACGATGAAGTCGCTGATTTGTCGGTTCACTTCAATGCTGCCGCCAGCCGCATCGAAAGTCTGATGGCCACGCAGCATCAGTTGCTGGCGGCCCAAAAGTCACTGCTGGCCAACGCCTCGCACGAATTGCGCTCGCCGTTGACCCGCATCCGCATGGGCTTGGAGCTGATGGGCGCGCAGTCCTCGCCCAACTTCCGCACTGAGATCACCCGCAACATCAGCGAACTCGATCAATTGATCGACGAGATTTTGTTGGCCAGCCGCTTGGATGCGCACGAGGCCGATTTGGGCAGCATTGATCTGATCGATGTACTGGGCTTGGCCGCTGAAGAAAGCGCCCGCCTTCATGCCGAGTTGGAGCTGCACACCGACATTGCGCACTTGCAAGTCTACGGTGTGGCCAAACTGCTTCGGCGACTGGTGCGCAACCTGCTGGAAAACGCCCGCCGTTACGGCAATCAAACCGAAGGGCACTCGGTGGATCCGAATGCCACGCCCGACATCGTGCTCAGCCTGTCGCACGAAACCCAGAGTGACACCGATTTCGCGGTGTTGCGGGTGCTGGATCGTGGCCCCGGCGTGCCGCCTGAGCTGCGCGAACGCATCTTTGAGCCTTTTTACCGCCTGCCCGGTGCCAGCGAGCGCCACGGTGGCGTGGGCTTGGGGCTGGCGCTGGTCAAGTCGATTGCCGAGCGCCACGGCGGCAGCGTCCACTGCGAAGACCGCGAAGGCGGCGGTGCCTGCTTCGTGGTCAAACTGCCCGTGGGCAAGGCCACGCTCTGAGCTTCAAACCGCGTAGTAGTCGCGGTACCAGCTGACAAACTGGCTCACACCTTGGCGGATCGGGGTATTGGGCTTGAAGCCCACCCAAGCGTCCAGCCGGTCGGTGTCGGCGGCGGTGGCGGGCACATCGCCCGGCTGCATGGGCAGGAAGTTTTTCTGCGCCGTGATACCCAAAGACTCTTCCATTGCGGCAATGAACTCCATCAACGGCGTGGGTTGGTTGTTGCCGATGTTGAAGATGCGGTAAGGCGCAGTGCCGGTGGCCGGGTCGGGCTGGAGCGCGGTGTACTCGGGGTTGGGCGTGGCCGGTTTGTCCAGCACGCGCACCACGCCTTCGACGATGTCGTCGATGTAGGTGAAGTCGCGCAGCATCTTGCCGTGGTTGAACACGTCAATTGGCTTGCCCGCCAAAATGGCGCGAGCGAACAAGAACGGAGCCATGTCAGGCCGTCCCCACGGCCCATAGACCGTGAAAAAGCGCAACCCGGTGGTCGGGATGCCGTACAGATGGCTGTAGGTGTGCGCCATCAGCTCGTTGGCCTTTTTGGTGGCGGCGTACAGGCTGACCGGGTGATCGACGTTGTGCCCTTCGGAGAACGGCATGTGCGCGTTGCCACCGTAGACGCTGGAGCTGCTGGCGTAGACCAGATGCTGCACCGGGTTGCGGCGGCAGCCTTCCAGAATGTTCAAGAAACCTTGCAGATTGGCATCCAGGTAAGCCTGCGGGTTGATGATGGAGTAGCGCACGCCAGCCTGCGCGGCCAGATGGATCACACCCTCAAACTTCTCAGCAGCGAACAACTCGGCAGTTGCAGCCCGATCCGCCAAGTCCAGTTTGATGAAACGGAACTTGGGGTGCGACAGCAGCCGTGCCAAGCGTGCGTCTTTGAGGGCGACTTCGTAATAGTCGTTGAGGTTGTCCACCCCGACCACTTCGTCGCCGCGTGCCAGCAGCACCAAAGCCGTGTGCATGCCGATGAAGCCGGCTGCGCCTGTTAATAAAATTTTCATTATTTGATAATCCTTGTTGGAAATTGAATATGCTTAGTCTAAGCATCTACGGTTTAGGTGCTTCTCGCCAGCCATTGCTTTATAGGTCGCCCTATACGATATATATTTTTCTGCGTGCGAGTATACACATTTTTCTGTATAAACAAACGATCAAACCATTTTGTTTTTGTTAAATCTGCATGATTTTTATGTAAAAAATCAATGCAAATTTTTTTCATTTCTGCCATTTCTTGAGAGGCAGTTAATCCGTTTTTGTAGGTTTTTGTTTGACTGGTGACTGGCCTGAAGTGTGATCCCGCGACTGCATCAATCAGTCCGCAGCGAGTGGCTCCAGTTAGTTTCTGCAACATTGGGAATAAGAATTTATCAAACCCCCAAGAGGTTGAAAATCCTGTGAAGAAAGGCGCTGCCACCATCAATAGATCACCACGATAAAATGGCATCATGACCTCAACCCAGTCTACTTCTCGAACTAATATGTGTGGTTGTTGCAGCATCCACCGGTGAGAAAACTCAGAGTCATGGGTCAACGTAGGGGAGAATACATCTAGATTTTTCACTTTGGCACAGTGAATTGCTCTATTTATATCGGATACTGCAATAACTATATCGTCATCGAGTACGCCGATGTACTCAGGAAGCTCTTTTGCGTTGATAAAATGCTTCCCCAGTGCTTGAAATATATCCCCTTTGCATTCGGTACATTCGGAAACAACTTCTGCATTGATTGTATAAGCACCTTGTTGAATGACTTTGACTTCTTTTGACTTCGACTTTCCGGAGTAGTCAAATAAAATTAAGTCAAAATTAGGTAGGCAGTCTATGTGTGCACAGAATAATGGTTGTGACTTTCCATCCCAAGAAATAAGGACAACTACTTTTCCCTGAGGTCGAGTATTGGGGAGTTTTTGGATGGTCATGGCGAGTCTGCGGTTGGTAGTCTAGGCCGTCAATTTTTTGATAACATCAATTTCAAAATTGATAGCGGCCAAATCTGAATCCATACGAGCCATGCGACAAATATTCAGAGGTGGATTTCGCTTGGTTATTTGATAAATTGTATGTTGTATCAATGGGGTCGTGCGTATCCAATACTCCAGTGGATGAATTTTTCGTTTCATTTTTTTAATGTTCTGTGGAGCTTTGAATTCTTCATAAGACATCCAACTATCCGTTTGGTTGAGCTGGGTTTGATACGCTATACGAGCTTGTTCATTTAAATTGTGTAAGCCCAGTGTGGTTTTGCAATGCTTGAGATGGAAATAGAGTAGTCCAATATACTGTTTGGGTAGTTTTGGGGGGGCGAAGTTGAAAATTTCAGTGCGCTGATTTTGTATAAAATAGATTTCTTCGCACACGGGAAAATATAAATGATCACCAGATCCAACTAAAGGTTCTTTTGTGTAGACACCAATCTCACCTTCTGCATTGATTATTAAATTCACGCCGGAGAACGTGAATAATTCTTTTTTGCCTTTGTTGATGGTTTTCCGAATTAGATCGATGGCGGGTTGTAAATGTATATCGATGGCCAAATGATCGTCATCAAGTTTGGTTGCATAACTATAGCGTGCTTGTGATAAAGCAAAATTATAGTAATTAGCTATCGAGTGAATTGACTCTGTTGGTGTTTGCGCATGCTCTAAGCTTAAAATTGGATGGACGTATGGGATGTATTTGATAGGCCTGACACGGTTTGGATATTTTTGTGCCAATTTCTGTAAAATAATCTCAGTATCATCCGTGCAATCGTTATAACAAGCCACGACTTCATCGACGTAAGGGAGGTGCGATTCGATAGAAAGTTGTAAAAAATCGGCCCCATTTTTAATGCGCATGATGGCACTGATCCCCGGTGGGCGTGTTTTGCTCAGTGAGCGGCGATCAAACTGGAATGAATCCAAAATTTCTCCAACAAAAATCGAGGCTATAACAATAAAATTGTTATCTCATAACACACTACTATTTCAGCGCTGAGAACGGATCAACTTCTTGTTGCAAGCGTCGGTTAGCGGCAGAATTTGCTATGCTAAAAAATAATTGATTTAGAAGCTTGCGCCAGCGTCGTGTATCTCGTTTTGTCGCTTGCGCACCAATGGTGGATAATGCCGAATCCACGCTGCGGGTAATAGGATAAGGTTGCACTCCATAAAGGCGTATGCCTGATTCCCACCAGTATCTGATATCTACATCTACGGGTCGAAAAAAAGGTCGATGCTGTTTTAGTAGTTTGTTGGCCCCAGAGCGACTGAGCAAGTAAGCCCCTGTACGGCTGGGTGCTCTGCGGTAGCGGATCAATTGGGTTTTATGGTTCAGGCCGGGAAAAGGCCAGCGTTGTATTGCTTGCTCATGGTCGCGCCCCACTAGTTTGATCATGTCCCACTGTTCGGGCAGGTCTGCCACGGCTTTGAGCACTGCGTGTAATTCCGGCAGCAAATGCACGTCGTCTTCCAAGACCAAAGCATAGGGCTCACGGGAGTCCAGCAAGCGCTGAGCGACTTGCTGGTGGCTGGCGTAGCAACCGATTTCTCCGGGGGTGAGCGACTGGTGATAGCGACGCTGATTGGTGGTTTCGTCGTACCAGGTTCGGCGCTCGGCTTCACTTAATGCTTTGCCGTACACCGCCTCTACGCGCTCATAGCGAATGTTCATGGTGGCGAGCTCGCTGTGCATGCGCTCGCATCTTTGTACATCGCGTGGAAGATTGATGAGATAGGCTAAGCAACCCATAGCAGCTCTCAAGTTAGATGGTAGGTTGGTGCTGATGGGTTATCACGCGACCATAAAAGTCCAACATCGTCGCGTTAGTGTTTGCGATATGGTGCTGACTCAAGTCGATGCTGGTGCGGTATTTGTCTGCTTGAATCTGCTGGAGTAGCAAGCGTGCAAGTGCAGCGGCATCACCCGCAGGGAACATGGCACCGCCGTAATCTTCGATCAGTTCACGGCAGCCATCGGCATCTGAGGCAATCACCGGCGTGCCCGCATCCATTGCTTCCAGCATGACTCGAGGCAACGGCTCAAAACGCGAGGGGCACACAAAGGTATCAAAGGCTTGGTAAAAGTCTTTCACATCAGGACGGAAACCCACGAAACGGATACGCGAGTCGCCATCCGCTAGGGCCTTGAATTGATCCAGCGCTGAGCCGTTGCCAAACAGTACAACCTTCAATCGATCAAGTTCTGGGTGTAGGCGCACGGCTTGGATCAGCGTGTCCCAGCCTTTGATCTCAGTCATGCGTCCTACGCCTCCCACCAAAAAATCGTCAGGAGCAATGCCGAGTTCTTGGCGCAATGTGGCAATGTCGGTGCCGCTTAGGCGGCGATGTGGGGTCAGGGAGTTATGGGCTTTCAGCAGCAGACCCTTGTAGCCCGCCGGGATTTGCGCTAACTGCCAGCGTGCATTGCACACGATGCCACCCATCTGTACGAAATGAGGTCCGTTGACACCAATATGCAAAGTGGTCACGGTAGCAGCTCGTGGAGCGGCTTTGGCCACGATGCGCACAGATCGGCGTAGGTGGCAGTGAATCACGTCGGGTACAAAATCTTGAATAGCAGCACGCACACGCCAGCCCGTGAACAGCAGCCGAGGAACCTCGGTGATGTGAACCCTCGCATCCACATGATCGACGATGCTGGCGCCGTCACGGTTGCGGTGATCACGCCGCACGATTAAGCCCACAGTGTGCTCTTGGCACTGTGCATTACAGGATTCGACGGTAGATCGCTCAGAACCTGCAAACCCCTTCGATAAAACAATATGAAGGATGCGCATGAAACCTATTGCAATTCAAGCAGGTACAGGCCGGCGGTGCTCAGTGGCCGCCACCAAAATGTTCGCCCGCTTTGAGCTTGTACACCGTGCCGCAGTACGGGCACTTGGCTTCGCCGTGACGGCCCACGTCCAAGTACACCTTGGGGTGGCTGTTCCACAACTTCATGTCAGCTTTGGGGCTGGGGCAGAACACGCCGCCTTGGTGGTTCAAGTCTTGGGCGAGGAGTTCAACGGTGGCTTGCGTCATACGGATACCTGTGATGAAGAGTGGGATGCCACCGGTGTCAGCCAGTGGGCGTACTTGGGGTTGCGACCGTTGACGATGTCAAAGAAAGCGGTCTGAATTTTTTCTGTGATCGGGCCACGCGAGCCGATGCCGATGGGCAGGCGATCGAGCTCGCGGATCGGCGTGACTTCAGCGGCAGTGCCGGTGAAGAAGGCTTCGTCAGCGATATAGACCTCGTCGCGGGTGATGCGCTTTTGCACCAGCTCCAGCCCCAAATCCTTGCAGATGTGGAAGATGGTGTTGCGGGTGATGCCGTTCAGCGCGCCTGCCGACAAATCGGGCGTGTAGACCACCCCGTCTTTGACCACAAAAATGTTCTCGCCCGCGCCCTCGGAGACAAAGCCACTGGCATCCAGCAGCAGGGCTTCGTCGTAGCCGTCGTCGGTGGCTTCCATGTTGGCGAGGATGGAGTTGGTGTAGTTGCTCACCGCCTTGGCCTGCGTCATGGTGATGTTGACGTGGTGGCGGGTGTAGCTGCTGGTCTTGACGCGGATGCCGCGCTTCATGCCTTCTTCGCCCAAGTACGCGCCCCAAGCCCAAGCGGCCACCATCAGGTGAATGGTGTTGCCTTTGGGGGACACGCCCAGCTTTTTGTCGCCAATCCAGGTCAGCGGGCGCAGGTAGCCGGACTCTAAGTTGTTCTCGCGCACCACGGCTTTTTGGGCCTCGTTCACTTCGTCTTTGGTGAACGGAATGCTCATGCGCAAAATTTTGGCGCTGTTGAACAAGCGATCAGTGTGCTCTTGCAGCCGAAAAATCGCCGTGCCTTGCTCGCCGTTGTAGGCGCGCACGCCCTCAAATGCGCCGCAGCCGTAGTGCAAGGTGTGGGTGAGCACGTGGATTTTGGCGTCGCGCCAGTCCACCATCTGGCCGTCCATCCAGATCTTGCCGTCGCGGTCAGACATCGAGGGAATCACGGAACTCATAGATTTTTTTCCTTGGGTTGTGCCGAAAGGCGCAAAGCTGGGATTTTACGAGCCTAACTTTGCGGATCGCTAGGCCGCACCAGCAGCCAATGCGTCAACTTGCCCCCGTGAAACTCGCAGTTGACCCACGAATTGCTGTTGTCCGTCCAGCGAAACAGTTCGGGTTGCGCATCTTTGGCGCTTTGCAGTGCGCCCAGCGCCCGCGTCAGGGTGATGACCTGCACCAGCGTCATGCCGGGTTGGAGTTGGGCGTTGAGCATCACCGCGCTGTCGACATGGCCGATGGGGCGATTCGCGGCGCGCTTCAAGATCGTCATCAGCCGGGTGAAGTGCAACAGCAGCCACATCACCAAACCACCCGCCACCACGGCCACGCCCTGCCAGCCGCCCGCTTGCCAGCCCAAACCGAGCAGCACCACACAGCCCGCAGGCACTGAAAATTGTTGAAAGTTCATGACAGCCCGCGCACCAGCTCCATCGCCTCTTCAATGCGCTCGACCGGGTGAATGGTCAAGCCCTCAAAGGCTTTGTCGTTCTTTTTGGGTGCGTTGGCCTTGGGCACCACCGCCACGCTAAATCCCAGTTTGGCCGCTTCTTTCAAGCGATCTTGGCCGCGTGGGGCCGGGCGCACTTCACCGGCCAGCCCGACTTCGCCAAACGCGAGGAAGCCCTTGGGCAGTGCTTTGCCGCGCAAGCTGGAGGTGATCGCCAGCATCACCGCCAAGTCCGACGCGGGTTCGCTAATGCGCACGCCGCCCACCGCGTTCACAAACACGTCTTGATCCATGCAATTGACCCCGGCGTGGCGGTGCAGCACCGCCAGCAGCATCGCCAGCCGATCTCGGTCTAGCCCCACCGACAGGCGGCGCGGGCTGGGGCCACCGCTATCGACCAGCGCCTGTACTTCGACCAGCAGCGGGCGTGTGCCTTCCAGCGTCACCATCACGCAACTGCCGGGCACAGGCTCGCTGTGCTGGCTCAAGAAGATGGCGCTGGGGTTGGACACGCCCTTCAAACCGCGCTCAGTCATGGCGAACACGCCGATTTCGTTCACCGCGCCAAAGCGATTTTTGATGGCGCGCACCAGCCGAAAGCTGCTGTGCGTGTCGCCTTCAAAGTACAGCACCGTGTCGACCATGTGCTCCAGCACACGCGGCCCGGCCAGCGCGCCTTCTTTGGTGACGTGGCCCACCAGCACGATGCTCACGCCGCTGGATTTGGCCGCGCGCGTCAGGTGCGCCGCGCACTCGCGCACCTGCGCCACCGAGCCCGGCGCGGAGGTGAGCTGATCCGAGTACACAGTCTGGATCGAGTCAATCACCGCAATCGTGGGCCGCACCGCATCCAGCGTAGCGAGGATTTTTTCAAGCTGGATCTCCGCCAGCACCTGCACCGCCGAGCCATCCAGCCCCAGCCGCCGCGCCCGCAGCGCCACTTGCGCGCCGCTTTCTTCGCCCGTGACGTAGAGCGTGGACTGGCCTGCGCGCTGCAACGAATCCAGCGCTTGCAGCAGCAGCGTGGATTTGCCGATGCCCGGATCGCCGCCGATCAGCACCACGCCGCCTTCGACGATGCCGCCGCCCAGCACGCGGTCTAGCTCATCGTGGCCAGTGGGCGTGCGCTCGAAGTCGCTGGCCTCGATCTGGCCCAGCGTGGCGACTTCCGCCGTTTTGGCGAGCGCCGCAAAGCGGTGGTTGCGGGTGCTGGCCGCCGAAGCGGCAGGCTCGGCGACCGACTCAATCAAGGTGTTCCAAGCCCCGCAGGCCGGGCATTTGCCCAGCCATTTGGGGCAGGTGCCGCCGCATTCGTTGCAGGTGTAAATCGTTTTTTCTTTAGCCATGATGCAGAGACTACCAACTCAAGGACGCGCAGCGGCCAGTAGCCACACAGCGCGGACGAGAGAGGACGCGGGGAAGTTGTTGCATCAAGCCGCAGCCGCCCAAGGATGCGACAACTCCGCCAGCCGCGCCGCCGACAGCTCCAACCCGTTGGGCCAGCACAGCGCACCCGCGTCGATGAAACAACGCGCAAAGTAGGCGGGCTGGCGCAAGGGCTCCAGCAGCGGGCCGCTGCGGGCGGCCAGATAGGGCGCAGCGTCGAAGTGGCGGACGGAGTGGTTGGAGAACGTCAGCTCAAGGCGGGAGTCTGGGAGGGGACGGGCACGGAGGAGTTTGAGCATGGTGTTAGACGGTGGGTTCTTCATCCACGCGCCGCGCGCCGAGGTCGCGCCAGCGTTGTTCTTCGGCTTCGGCGTCGATCCAGTCGGAGTCGTTTGACGACACTCCACCATTTTTCAAAGTGCCGAACTTTGTAGTTCCATCATACACAGCACCTTTTGTGTTGGTTTTACTATCAATACTTACACCTCTCAAATCCGATCCTGTCAAGTTTGACCTTTGCAGATTGCACTCATAAAACGAAGAAAACATCAGATTTGCCTTCGATAAGTTTGCATCCTCAAAATTTACCCATTTAAAGCGCATCCCAATACATATGGAATTTCTAACATCAGAAAACCTAAAGTCGGCATATTGAATCCCCTCAAATGTTGCATGCCCAAAATCTGACCACCTTAGGGTGGCGTGTGATAGATCTACTTTTTTGAGTTTTGCTTGATGTAGATTTGCAGAGTCCAGTTTTGCAGCATGTAGACTTGCCATTTCTAGATTAACATAACTTAGTCTTGCTCCTTGAAGATTTGCGAAAGATAAATTAATCTTATTCATCGAGGCAAATTTCAAATCTACTCCTTGCATGTGTGCTCCAAATAAATAAGCTGCACACAAGTTTGCCCCTTGCAAATCAGCTCCTTGTAGATTTATGCTACGCCAATTTTTATGTGGGAGTGGATTTTTTTCATCTTTATGATCATGGAAAAGCCTTTGTTTTAAATGCTCTTTTATAAGATCTAGGTTAACTCCTCGCAGGTCAATCGATCTTAATTTTAATCCAGCCAACTTCCATGGGCTACTCGTTGGAGACCGGGTATTAACCCCCGCAAGCACTCCTATTGAAATATCCTCAGGATGGAGTGAATATTGTTGTTGCACCCCGAAAACCAGAGACTCCCTTACCGCTAAGCCAAATGGTGTATTGATAATTGTTGAGAAATCAAATCTCCACTGTTCCAATGCATCATTCTCACTTTTTTCTAAAATCGATTCATCTAATTTTCTAACATGCTCCAGTACCAACCCCTCCCACAGCGACTTGAGCAACTGGAACGCAGGCCGCTGAAAGTGCTTGCCAAATTCGCCATCCAAAAACGCCTGGAGCTGATAAACCGCCGCCACTTGCAAACTCTCGCCCCCGGTGCGCTTGTTGACGCTGCGGGCATGGTCAGGCGGCGCGCTGCCTTCGCGGGTGGTGACGGTTTCAGTGGTGATTTCGGGGCCGCTGGCGGTGGCCTTTTCGGTGCGCTTGGTTTGCTCGACCACCTTGTCTTCCTGGAGGTGCTGCCCGCTGGCCCATTCGGCCAGTTTCTGGAAGTCCTTCAGGTTGATGTCTTTGCGCTGGTTCTCGATTTGCCAAAGGGTGTTTTGGTCGCGGTAGCGCCAGATGATGTAGGCCACGGGAGAGCCCACCAACACCGATAGCAAGGTGCCGGTGACGGTGTTGGGTTCTAGCCATTTGGAGAGGTCGATCCCATGCTCTAGATGCAGGCCGTAGTAGCCCCAAACCCCGAGCGCAGCCAAGATCGACAGCCCCACGATGCCTGCAAGCCCGACACCAACAGGGCGCGGCCACCCGGTAGTTGCCGCTGCGCCACCACGGCGTTGAGCCTGGAGCTTTTGGCGCTCCTTCGCCTGCCAGCGCACGCAGCGCTTGACGTACACAGCCACTTCGCGCCGGATGGCGTCGCCGTCCATGTCGTCGGTCAGCCGCAGTTGCGGCTCGGCCAAGATCAGCCATTCGGCCAGCGGCGCGAGCTTGGTTTTCCAGTGTTCGGGGATGCGGCGGCGCAGTTTTTCCAGCATGCGGGCATTGTCATGTACCGCCTGCGCGGGTGGGCCTTTGATAATGGCGGCGAACCATCACTGAGCCTTCACCATGCACCTCCTCGGCCTGCACCATGTCGCTTTGATCGCTGCCGACTACGCCCGCAGCAAGCATTTCTATACCCACATCCTGGGCCTGCGCGTGTTGCGCGAGACGTTTCGGGCCGAGCGCGATTCGTACAAGCTGGATTTGGAGCTGCCCGATGGGGCGCAGTTGGAGCTGTTCTCGTTCCCCGCGCCGCCGCCGCGCCCGACCCGGCCCGAGGCTTGCGGGCTGCGCCACTTGGCGCTGTCGGTGGCGGATTTGGACGCTGCCATCGCCCATTTGGCGCAGCACGGCGTGGCGGTGGAGCCGGTGCGGGTGGATGAGTTCACCGACCGGCGCTTCACCTTTTTTGCCGACCCGGACGGCTTGCCGCTGGAGCTGTACGAGCAGGCGCGGGCTTGAGCCCTGTGGCCGCCTCAGTTGTCGCGTGGCTGTCAGGCGAACAAAGGAGGCGTGCGGCATGATGCACCGCAACCATGGCGCGCTGCGCCCGCATCTTCAGAAGGAAGTTTCATGACTCCCACGCCCCCTGTGACCACCCCTTTGTCCGTTTCTGGGCCTCGCCCGACTGCCGCTTTGCGGGCGCTGTTGGGCGCTGAGCTGCCGCTGATTCAAGCCCCGATGGCCGGGGTGCAAGGCAGCACGTTGGCCTTGGCGGTGATGGATGCGGGTGGCGTAGGCTCGCTGCCCGCCGCCATGCTCACGCCCGAGGCGTTGCGCGCCGAACTGCAAGCCTTGCAAGCGGGTAGCCGGGGTCGCCCGTACAACGTCAACTTTTTTTGCCACACCCCGCCCGTGCCCGATGCGGCGCGCGAGGCCGCTTGGCGCAGGACGCTCAGCCGCTTTCACGCCGACATGGGGTTGGATGTGAACGCTGCCCCGCCCGGCGCGGGCCGCATGCCTTTCAATGCCGATGCAGCCGCGCTGCTGGCCGAGTTCCGCCCGCCGGTGGTCAGTTTTCACTTTGGTTTGCCCGCGCCGGAGTTTTTGGCGCAGATCAAGGCTTGGGGCGGCAAGGTGCTGTCGTCGGCCACCACGGTGGAAGAGGCGCGCTGGCTGGTGCAGCACGGGGCCGATGCGGTCATCGCCCAAGGGCTGGAGGCGGGCGGCCACCGGGGCCACTTTTTGAGCGATGATTTGTCGCGCCAAATGGGCACTTTCGCGCTGTTGCCGCAGATCGTGCGTGCGGTTGATGTGCCGGTGATCGCTGCCGGGGGCATTGCCGACGCGGCGGGCGTGGCGGCGGCGCTGGCGCTGGGCGCAGCGGGCGTGCAAGTCGGCACGGCCTATTTGCTGTGCCCCGAGGCGCATACCAGCGCCATCCACCGCGCCGCGCTGCAAAGCGAAGCGGCCCGCCACACGGCGCTGACCAACGTCTTCACGGGCCGCCCGGCACGCGGCATCGTCAACCATGTGATGCGCGAGTTGGGCTGCCTGTGTCCTACGGCCCCGGCGTTTCCGCTGGCCACGGCGGCAATGGCTCCGCTGCGGGCGGCGGCTGAAGCGCAAGGCAGCGGCGAGTTCTCGCCGTTGTGGTCAGGGCAAAACGCCAGCGGCTGCCGCGCCATCAGCGCCACCGAATTGACGCGGCGTTTGATGGCCGGCGTGGCGCTGGGCTGATTCAGTGGGAATCTGCTGCTTTTTTAAGCAGCAAGGCCGCGTCGTACAGCGCGTTTTTAGAGCCGCCGGTGATGTCCGCTGCCAGCCGGGCGGCGGTTTTGAGGGGCAATTCGGCCAGCAGCAGTTTCAGGATGCGCAGGTCGTCGCCCGCGTCTTCGGCCACGGGTGCGCCGTGAATCACCAGCACGAATTCGCCGCGCAGGCGCTGCGGGCTGGCGGCAAACCACGCGGGCAAGGCGTGGGCGGGCACGGTGTCGATTTCTTCAAACTGCTTGGTCAGCTCGCGCCCCAAGGTGACGGGGCGCTCGCCCAACACGGCCAGCGCGGCGGCCAAGGCTTCGATGCGGTGCGGCGCTTCCAGCAAGACGATGGCGCGGGCTTCGGCGGCCAAGGTTTGCACGGCGGCGGTGCGTTCGGTGGCTTTGCTGGGCAAAAAGCCGCTGAACACGAAGCCGCCTTCTTGCGTCATGCCAGCGGCGCTCAGGGCGGTGGTCACGCTGCTGGCACCGGGCAGCGGCATCACCGCGTGACCGGCTGCGCGCACGGCGGCCACCAAGCGCGCACCGGGGTCGCTGATGGCGGGCGTGCCCGCATCGCTGACATAGGCAATGCGCAGCCCTTGTTGCAAGCGCTCAATCACGCCCTGGGCGGCTTCGGCTTCGTTGTGCTGGTGTACGGCCAGCAGTTGCGCGCCGGGGCGGTCGATGCCGTAGGCGCGCAGCAGTTGCTGGGTGTGGCGGGTGTCTTCGCAGGCCACGGCATCGACCAAGCCCAGCACATGCAAGGCGCGCAAGGTGATGTCGGCCAAGTTGCCGATGGGCGTGGCCACCACGTACAGCACCCCCTGCGGATAATGCTGATGGGCAGCGGCCTCACGGGCAGCGGCCAGGGCGGGAGCAAAAGATGTGCTGGAGGACGGAGTCAATGGAATTCCTTGCGAAACAAACCACCAAGCAAAAGGGCGATGCCGCCGAAGCGCTGGCGTTGCGCCACTTGCAGGCGGCGGGCCTGAAGCTGGTGACGCGCAATTATCGAACGCCGGGGCGCGGTGGCGGAGAAATCGACCTGATCGTGCGCGCCCCCGACGGCACGCTGGTGTTTGTCGAAGTGCGCCAGCGCTCTAGCGCCAGCCACGGCGGCGCGGCGGCCAGCGTGGTCAGCGCCAAGCAGCGGCGCATCATTTTTGCGGCGCGTCATTACCTGATGCGCTTGCGCGAGTTACCGCCGTGTCGTTTTGATGTGGTGTCGGTCGAGCCCGCCGGGGTGCAGTGGTTGCAGGCCGCGTTTGATGCGGGCTGAGCCGGTGGCTTATCATCAAAGACCATGTTAGAGCAACGCATTCAACAGCACTTCATCGACAGTGCTGACCTCAAATACCAAGCCGCCCAAGCCCTGAGTGGGCCGATTGCCGACGGCGTGCAGGCGCTGCTGGCTTGCGTCACCAGCGGCGGCAAAGTGCTGGCCTGCGGGCAAGGCGGTTCGGCCAGTTTGGCGCAGTACTTTGCGGCGCTGTGCGTCGGCGTGTTTGAGCGCGACCGACCCGAGCTGGGCGCGCTGGCGCTGACGGCGGATGGCGGCGTGCTGACCGACCTCTCGCGCGGCGACGATGGCGCGCAGATCTTCGCGCGCCAAGTGCGTGCGCTGGGCCAAGTGGGCGACGTGCTGCTGGTGATTGCCACCCACGGCAACATTCCCGCGCTGCTGCAAGCAGTGGCTACCGCCCACGAGCGCGACATGAGCGTGGTGGCGCTGACCGGGCAAGGCGGCGGCGTGCTGGGCCGGGTGCTGCACGAAACCGATGTCCACATTTGCGTGCCGCACGAGCGGCAGGCCCGCATCCACGAAGTCCACAGCCTGATCTTGCACTGCCTGTGCGACGGCGTGGACAGTCAGTTACTTGGCGAACAGGAGTCTTGAACATGCAACACATTTCCACCCGACGCTGGGTGCTGGTCACCTTGACTGCGGCCACGATGGCCTCCACGCTGGGCGGCTGCGTGCCCTTGGTGGTGGGCGGCGCAGTCATGACTGGCATGGTGGCGACGGATCGCCGCACCTCGGGCGCACAGCTCGATGACGAAGGCATTGAAGTGCGCATCGTCAATCGGCTGAACGAGGCGTTTGGGGATCGCGTGCACGTCAACGCCACCAGCTACAACCGCCAAGTGCTGTTGACCGGCGAAGTCGGCAGCGCCTACGACAAGCAGCGGGTGGAGCAAATCGTGTCGCGGGTCGATAACGTGCGCACGGTGGTGAACGAGCTGGCACTGGTGGGTGGATCGTCCTTCACGCAGCGCTCGGGCGACGCGGTGATCACGGGTCGCGTGAAGGCGGCGCTGCTGGATGCGCCCGATATTTCGGGCAACGCTTTCAAGGTGGTGACTGAGCGCGGCACGGTCTACTTGATGGGCCGCGTCACCAAGCGCGAGGCCGAGCGCGCCACCGAAGTGGTGCGCGGCGTGAGCGGTGTGCAAAAGGTGGTGCGTGCGTTCGAGTTCATCACGGAAGCCGAATTGCAGCGCATCCAAACCGAGAGTTCGCCTCCGCCCGCGAGCACCGGCCCGCGCAGCTGAGTGCTTGGGCGCTCAGGCGCTCAGCGCAGGCGCTTGATCAGGCTAGAGGTGTCCCAGCGTGAGCCGCCCATGTCCTGCACATCGGCGTAGAACTGATCGACCAGCGCCGTGACCGGCAGGCGCGCACCGTTGCGGCGCGCCTCTTCCAGCACCAGCCCCAGGTCTTTGCGCATCCAGTCCACGGCAAAGCCGAAGTCGAACTGATCGGCGACCATGGTTTTGCCCCGGTTGTCCAGTTGCCAGCTTTGCGCGGCACCTTTGCCAATCACGTCCAGCACTTGGTTCACATCCAGACCGGCTTTGCCGCCGAAGGCCAGCGCCTCGGCCAAGCCTTGCACCAGTCCGGCAATGCAGATTTGGTTGACCATTTTGGTGAGCTGGCCTGCGCCGCTGTCGCCCATGAGGGTGCAGGCGCGGGCGAAGTGCAGCACCAGCGGTTGGGCTTGCTCGAAGGCGGTTGGCGTGCCGCCGCACATCACCGTGAGTGCGCCGTTTTGCGCGCCCGCTTGTCCGCCAGAAACCGGCGCGTCGATGAAGCGCAAGCCCAGCGTTTTGGCGGCGCTGCTCAGTTCACGCGCCACATCGGCAGAGGCGGTGGTGTGATCGACCACGATGGCTCCGGGCTCCAGGCCCGCAAATGCGCCGTCTGCGCCCAGCATCACCGAGCGCAAATCGTCGTCATTGCCGACGCAGCTGAACACGAAGTCCGCGCCCATCGCGGCCAAACGCGGGGTATCGGCACGGCGGCCACCGAACTCGGCGCACCAAGCCTCGGCCTTGGCCGACGTGCGGTTGTAGACCGTGACTTCGTGCCCTGCGCGGGCCAAGTGCCCGGCCATTGGGTAGCCCATCACGCCCAGCCCTAAAAACGCCACTTTGCAGGCGGGGCTGGCTTCGTAGCTGCGTGATGAAGGCGACAAGACGGGGGAAGCGAGAGGAGATGCGAGGGTGGTGCTCATGGGCGGGCTCTTGGGAAACGGTGCCTCAGCGGGCTTGACAAGGTGAATGTGTGACGGCGGGGGCGCTGTGATGCCCGTTAAGTTCTCAAAGCGTCCCAGCGTGCTGTGCAGCTTGAGGCGTATGCGCAGCTCGTTGAACGAGTCGGCGTTGCGCAGCGCATCTTCGTAGCTGATGAGGTTGGCCTCGTAAGCGTCAAACAGCGCATGGTCGAGGGTCTGCATGCCCAGGCTGCGGTTCGATTGGATCTGCTCTTTGAGGTCGGCGATGTCGCCTTTGAAGATGCAGTCCGCCACCTTGGGTGTGTTGAGCAAGATCTCAACCATCGCAATGCGGCCTGCGCCGCTGCGGCGCGGCACCAGCCGCTGGCTCACGATGGAGCGCAGATTCACCGACAACTCCATCAGCAGTTGCGGACGCTGCTCTTCGGGGACGAAGCTGAGCATGGCGTCCAGCGCCCGAGTGCTGCTGTAGGCGTGCAGCGTGGCGATGCACAAGTGACCGGCTTTGGCGAAGGCGAGGGCTTGCTCCAGAGTTTTGCGGTCGTGGATGCTGCCCATCACGATCACGTCCGGCGTTTGGTGCAGCGCGTTTTTGAAGGCTGCGTCCCAGTTCTCGGTGTCGATCCCGATTTCGCGTTGGGTGACGGCGCAGCCCTTGTTCGTGTGGATGAACTTGACCGGATCTTCAATCGTGATGATGTGGCCGTGGGAGTTTTCGTTGCGCCAGTCGATCATGGCGGCCAGCGTGGTCGATTTGCCCGAGCCGGTAGCGCCCGCCAACACGCACAGGCCGCGCTGGGCCATCACCACGTCTTGCAGTGCGGCGGGCAGGCCCAACTCGTCCAGCGTGGGCACATTGTTGGCAATGACCCGCAGCACCATACCGACTTGGCTTTGCTGCATGAACGCATTGACCCGAAAGCGCCCGATGCCAGGCACCGGGACGGCAAAGTTGCCCTCTTTGGTGCGTTCAAATTCGGCGGCTTGGTGGTCGTTCATCAGCGCACGGGCCAGCGCTTGGGTGTGCTCGCCTGTCAGTGCTTGGGGCGAAAGCTTGGTGAGCTTGCCATCGACCTTGACCGAGGGCGGGAGATCCGCAATGAGCAGCAAATCGCTGCCTCTGCGGCTGATCATCAAGCGCAGTAAGTCATGGATGAACTTCAGGGCTTGAGTGTGTTCCATGATGAGCTGGGCCTCAGGGGTGAAATGCCTCAAACAATCGACATGTGCTCGGTGCCCGCTGCCAAGTCGGTGGAGCGGCCCCGCACGCTGTTGAGCTTGATTTGCAGGCGCAAATCGTTGAGCGAGTCGGCGTTGCGCAGCGCGTCTTCGTAGGTGATGGCGTTGGCTTCGTAAGCGTCAAACAGCGCTTGGTCGAAGGTCTGCATACCCGCGTTGCGGCTTTTCTTCATGATTTCTTTGATCTCCGAGACTTCGCCCTTGAAGATCAAATCCGCCACCAGCGGCGAGTTGAGCATGATTTCAACCACGGCGGCGCGGCCCTTGCCGCTTTGGCGCGGCACTAGCCGCTGGGCCACCATCGCACGCAGGTTCAGCGACAAGTCCATCAGCAGTTGCAGGCGGCGCTCTTCGGGGAAGAAGTTGATCACCCGGTCAAGCGCTTGGTTGGCGCTGTTGGCGTGCAGCGTGGCGATACACAAGTGGCCGGTTTCCGCGAAGGCGATGGCGTGTTCCATGGTTTCGCGGTCGCGGATTTCGCCCATCAAGATCACGTCAGGCGCTTGGCGCAGCGTGTTTTTCAGGGCCACATCCCAGTCTTCGGTGTCCAGCCCGACTTCGCGCTGGGTGATGACGCAGTTCTTGTGCGCGTGGACAAATTCGACCGGGTCTTCGATGGTGATGATGTGGCCGTAGGAGTTTTCGTTGCGCCAGTCGATCATGGCCGCCAGCGTGGTCGATTTGCCCGAGCCGGTCGCACCCACCAGCACGCACAGGCCGCGCTTGGCCATCACCACTTCTTTCAGCACGGCGGGCATGCCCAAGCCATCCAGCGTGGGCAGCGTGTTGGGGATGATCCGCAGCACCATCCCAATCTTGCCTTGCTGCACAAAAGCGTTGACCCGAAAGCGCCCAATGCCCGCTGGCGAGACCGCAAAGTTGCATTCCTTGGTGCGTTCAAAGTCGGCGGCTTGCTTGTCGTTCATCACTGCGCGGGCCAGCGCTTGGGTGTGTGCGCCGGTCAGCGGTTGGGGCGAGAGCTTGGTGACTTTGCCGTCCACCTTGATGGCGGGCGGAAACTCGGCGGTGATGAACAAGTCGCTGCCGTTGCGGCTGATCATCAACCGCAGCAAGTCGTTGATGAATTTACTGGCCTGATCGCGTTCCATGATGAGCTGGGCTTTCGCTGAGTGTCAGAGCTGGGCTGATGGGGATGCGTGCTGGGGTTAGCCAGGGAAGTTTTCTGGGATCTTGGCTTTGGTGCGCGCTTCAGCCGGCGAGATCATGTTGCGCTTGACCAAGTCAGACAAGTTTTGATCCAGCGTTTGCATACCGACGCTGCTGCCGGTTTGAATCGCCGAGTACATCTGCGCCACTTTGGCTTCGCGGATCAAGTTGCGGATGGCGCTGGTGCCAATCATGATTTCGTGGGCGGCCACGCGGCCCGTGCCGTCTTTGGTTTTGCACAGCGTCTGCGAGATCACCGCTTGCAGTGATTCGGAGAGCATGGCGCGCACCATTTCTTTTTCTTCAGCGGGGAACACGTCCACGATCCGGTCGATGGTTTTGGCGGCGCTGGAGGTGTGCAGCGTGCCAAACACCAAGTGGCCGGTTTCGGCGGCGGACATGGCGAGGCGGATGGTTTCCAAGTCGCGCATTTCGCCGACCAAAATCGCGTCCGGATCTTCACGCAGGGCGGATTTGAGGGCGGCGTTGAAGCTCAGCGTGTGCGGGCCGACTTCGCGCTGGTTGATCAGGCACTTTTTGGATTCGTGGACGAATTCGATCGGGTCTTCCACCGTCAGGATGTGGCCGTATTCGTTTTCGTTCAGGTAGTTGACCATCGCCGCCAGCGTGGTCGATTTGCCTGAACCGGTCGGGCCGGTGACCAGCACCATGCCGCGTGGCCGCAGCGCCAGATCAGCAAAAATCTTGGGCGCGTTGAGCTGCTCCAGCGACAGGATTTTGGACGGAATCGTCCGAAACACCGCGCCCGCGCCCCGGTTGTGGTTGAAGGCGTTGACCCGAAAACGTGCCAAGCCGTCGATTTCAAACGAGAAGTCGATTTCCAAGAACTCTTCGTAGTGCTTGCGCTGGGTGTCGTTCATGATGTCGTACACCATCGAATGCACTTGCTTGTGATCGAGCGGTTCGACGTTGATGCGGCGCACATCGCCGTGTACCCGAATCATGGGCGGCAAGCCTGCGGATAAGTGCAAGTCGGACGCTTTGTTTTTGACGCTGAACGCCAGCAGTTGAGTAATGTCCACAGAGTCCTCTATCGTTTGCTACGCTTGCGGCCATTATGACGACCATTGCCCACAACCTTCACGCCGTGCGCCTGCGCATTCAGGCCGCTTGCCTTGCTGCCGGACGCGATCCTGCCGAGGTGGCGCTGCTGGCGGTCTCTAAAACTTTTGGGGCTGACGCGGTGCAAGCTGCACGGGCCTGCGACCAAAGCCAGTTTGGCGAAAACTACATTCAAGAAGCGGTCGACAAAATCCGCACGCTGGCGGCAGCGCCTGACCCGGCGCTTGTGCCGCTGGTGTGGCATTGCATCGGCCCGATTCAGTCGAACAAAACTCGGTTGGTCGCCGAACACTTTGACTGGGTTCACACCGTAGACCGGCTCAAAGTGGCGCAGCGTCTGTCTGAGCAGCGCCCGGCGCATTTGCCGCCGCTGCAAGTGTGTTTGCAGGTCAACATTGACGGCGGCGCGGCCAAATCGGGCATCACGCCTGACGCGGCGCTGGCGTTGGCGCACGACGTGGCCCGTTTGCCGCGTTTAACCCTGCGCGGCCTGATGACGATTCCCGAACCCGCGCCTGACTTTGCCAGCGCGCTGGCGGTGCATCAGGCCACGCGGCGGCTGTTCATCAGCCTGCGCGAGGCCTTGCAAGCCGATGGTGGCGGGGCCGCATTCGATACCTTGTCGATGGGCATGAGCGCTGATCTGGAAGCCGCCATTCACGCGGGCAGCACCTTGGTGCGAGTCGGCAGCGCGATTTTTGGGGGCCGCGCCCCGGCGCATTGATCTTCAGGAGCGTCCCGCTATGAGCAGCAGCGAGTTTGACTACATCATCATCGGTGCGGGCACGGCGGGCTGTTTGCTGGCCAACCGCTTGTCCGCTGACGCGCGCCACCGGGTGCTGCTGATCGAAGCGGGCGGCAAAGACGATTACCACTGGATCCACATTCCCGTGGGTTACCTGTACTGCATCGGCAACCCGCGCACCGACTGGCGCTACCAAACCGAGCCTGAGCCGGGCCTGAATGGCCGCAGCTTGCGTTACCCACGCGGCAAAACGCTGGGCGGCTGCTCCAGCATCAACGGCATGATTTACATGCGTGGCCAAGCCCGCGACTACGACCGCTGGGCCGACCTCACCGGCGACGACAGTTGGCGCTGGTCGCAGTGCCTGCCGTACTTCAAGCTGCACGAAGACCATTACAGGGGCGCGTCGCCCTTGCACGGCGCACGCGGCACGCCGTCCGAGCTGCTGACCCAAGTCGCCAGCGATGGCGTGGACGATGCGCTCTGGCAGCAACTGCTGCGCCACCGCCAAGCGGGCGGCGAGTGGCGCATCGACAAACAGCGCCTGCGCTGGGAGGTGCTGGACGCATTCGCCCAAGCCGCGCAGCAAGCGGGCATTGCCGCTACAGACGACTTCAATCAGGGCAACAACGCGGGCGTAGGCTACTTTGAGGTCAACCAGAAAGCGGGCTGGCGCTGGAACACGGCCAAGGCTTTTGTGCGCCCCACCTGCTATGGCCGCCCGAACTTTGAGCTGTGGACAGGCGCGCAAGTGGCGCGGTTGCTGATCGACACGCCCAGCGGCGGCCCCAAGCGCTGCACTGGCGCGCAGGTTTGGACGGGCCGCGAGATGGTCACCGTCACCGCCAGCAAGGAGGTGATTTTGAGCGCGGGCAGCATCGGATCACCGCAGATTTTGCAGTTGTCGGGCATCGGCCCCGGCGAGCTGCTGCGCCAGCACGGCATCGCGGTGCGGCACGAATTGCCCGGCGTGGGCGCGAACTTGCAAGACCATTTGCAGATCCGCGCCGTGTTCAAGGTGCAAGGGGCGCGCACGCTCAACACGCTGGCGCATTCGCTGTGGGGCAAGGCGCAAATGGGGTTGGAGTACGCCCTGCGCCAGACTGGGCCGCTGAGCATGGCACCCAGCCAGCTCGGGGCGTTTGCGCGCAGCTCGCCCGATTTGGTTTATCCGAATTTGCAGTACCACGTGCAGCCCTTGTCGCTCGATGCGTTTGGCGAGCCGCTGCACCGCTTCCCGGCGTTCACGGCCAGCGTGTGCAACCTCAACCCCAGCAGTCGGGGCTCGGTGCGCATTCAATCCAACCGCTTTGACGATGCGCCTGCGATTGCGCCCAATTACCTCAGCACCGCCGAAGACCGTCAAATTGCCGCCGACAGCCTGCGTTTGACGCGGCGCATCGTGGCTCAGCCCGCGCTAGCGCGCTACCAACCTGAAGAGGTCAAACCCGGCGTGCAGTTCCAGACCGATGCTGAACTGGCGCGCTTGGCGGGTGACATTGCCAGCACCATCTTCCATCCGGTGGGGAGCACCAAAATGGGGCGTGATAACGATCCTACGGCCGTGGTGGACAGTCGCTTGCGTGTGCGAGGGGTGACGGGTTTGCGAGTGGTGGACGCGGGCGTGATGCCGCTCATCACCAGTGGCAACACCAACAGCCCGACGCTGATGATGGCCGAAAAAGCCGCGCGCTGGATCATTGCCGACGCGCACTGACCGCCGCAGGCCGGTTGTCAGCGCAGTCGGCCGATGTAACGTGTTTCGTCCGTGCTAGAGGCGGGTGCGCTGGGCAAGCGGGTTTCGCCAAAGCCCGAATCGGCCCATGCGGTGTTGTGGAAACCGCTGCTGCGCTCTGGCACAACCATCACCGGTTGCGTTTGTGTGGGTGAGAAAGCTTTGCGTCGAGCGGTCACAGGGGCGGCTACGACGGCTTGCTCTAGGCGAGCAACCCACTCCAGCACATCTTCAAAACCTGGCTCTGTGGCGCGTTCGCGGGCGTAGCGCACGATCTCGGTGGCGTACTCCGCGTTGGCGGCCATCCACTCTGTGTCCGTGACGCGACCCGTTTTGCGGCGCAGCAGCACGTGGACACGGGCTGCAATGGCAAGTTTTTCACTGGGTAGCATGAGCTTCTCCTTCAATCACAGTCAACTTCAAAACCAACTCTGAATATCGGTGCAAGTTACGTGCCGATGCGCTCGCGGTGCTGGGTCAGATCCATGCCGGTGATTTCGTCCGAGTCCTCCACCCGCAGTCCGATGACTTGTTGGATCACCAGCAGCAGCAAGGCGCTGACCAAGCCGCTGTAAGCCAGCACGGCCAGCGCGGCCACGGCTTGGGTCAAGATGCTGCCTTGCGCACCCGAGATCGTGGGGCTGGCCAGCAAGCCTGTCAGCAGCGCGCCCACGATGCCACCCACGCCATGCACGCCGAACACGTCCAGCGAATCGTCGGCACGCAGCAGGCGTTTGAGGCCGGTTGCGCCCCAGTAACAGGAAATGCCTGCGATCAGGCCAATGGCCAAGGCGGCAGCGGGTGTCACATAGCCCGCAGCGGGGGTGATCGCCACCAAGCCCGCCACCACGCCTGAACACAAGCCCAGCAGCGAAGGCCGCCGACGCACCAGCCACTCCGCGCCCATCCAAGACAAGGCACCAGCGGCGGCGGCCACATGCGTGGTCAGCATGGCCAGTCCAGTGCGGCCATCAGCGGTCAAAGCCGAGCCCGCGTTGAAACCAAACCAGCCCACCCACAGCAAACCCGTGCCGGACATGGTCAGGCCTAAGTTGAAGGGCTCGAAAGCCTCGCGGCCATAGCCTCGGCGTGGCCCCAAAAAGTAAGCGCAAACCAGTCCAGCCACGCCCGCGTTGATGTGAACGACCGAGCCACCAGCAAAGTCCAGTGCGCCCATTTGCGCCAGCCAACCGCTGGGCTCCCACACCCAGTGAGCGACGGGGGCATACACCAGCACCGACCACAGGCTGATGAACCACACCATCGCCGAGAATTTCATGCGTTCCACAAACGCCCCCACGATCAGCGCCGGGGTGATGATGGCAAAGGTCAACTGAAACATGGCGAACACTGACTCAGGAATGGTCGGTGCCAAGTGGCTGACAGAAACTTTGCCAGCGTCTTTGAGGTAGTCAATGCCGTCAAAGAACAGGCGATCCGTGCCGCCAATCCAAGGGCCGCCGGGGGTGAACGCGAGCGAATAACCCACGGTGAACCACAGGATCGACACCACGGCTGCAATCGCAACCGTGCAAGCCATGGTGTTGATCACGCTCTTTTTGCGCACCATGCCGCCGTAGAACAAGGCGATGCCGGGCAGCGTCATCAAGAGCACCAAGGCGGTGGCGGTGAGCATCCAAGCGGTGTCAGCGCCGTTGATGGTGCTTTGCGCCACCAAGCCTGGGCGTGTCAAGGGCGCTGGCGGAACCACCACGGGCGCGGCAGGTGCAACAGGCGCATTGACGACCACAGGGGCCGCTGGGATCACCGCCGCTGCGGGGCTGGAGGCTGATGTCAACTCCGCAGACGCTGGAGGTACAGGCTCGCTGGCACTGCTGGCAGGTTGTGCCCAAGCTGAACCCAATACAACAAGCAAAGCCAGCGAGCTCAGCACGCGGGCCACATTCAACGAGGGCATAGCAACCTCCAAAGAGTGGCAGGAACTTAATGATTACCTGCTACCCATCGGTGCAATTTACATGCCATATCGATGGTGATTTTTCAAGCTCGCAAACCTGGGTTTTCCGTAAAACATGCACGGTTTTTGATCTTCTGCGATGTCATTTCAAGGCACGGGAAATCCCTGATGCACAAACTAGGGGCATGCACGTACAGTTCACCCACTCGCGAATCAGCTCCAAGCTGGTTCTGTTGAGGGATCGAGGAGACAAAGCCCGCACACCCAAAACAGCAATACAAGACATCCGCACGAGATGTTCTCGAAGACACCCCCTAAGGGTGTCTTTTTTTTTGGCCTGACAATCGCTGGAATGGAACTTTTAATTGTCTCGTTGGCCTCGTTACTGGCCGGTTTGGTGGATGCGATCGTGGGTGGCGGCGGCCTGATCTTGGTGCCCGTGCTGTTTTCAACCTTCCCGACAGCGCATCCTGCTACTTTATTAGGCACAAACAAGAGCGCTTCGGTCTGGGGCACTGCGATTGCCACTTGGCAATATGGCCGCCGTGTGCAATTGCGCTGGGTGGCGTTGTTGCCCGCCGCCGCTGCTGGTTTTGCCGGGTCTTTGGCGGGGGCGTGGTTGGTGACGGTGGTTGATCCCAGCTTCCTGCGACGCTTGCTGCCGCTGGTGATGCTGGCCGTGCTGATCTACACCCTGATGAAAAAAGACTTGGGCAGCAACCATGCCCCGCGCTTCACGGGCCGACGCGAAATTGCCGTGGCCTGCGCCATCGGGCTGGGCATTGGTTTGTATGACGGCTTTTTTGGCCCTGGCACGGGCAGCTTCTTGGTGTTTTTGCTGGTGCGCTTGCTGGGTTATGACTTCTTGCACGCCTCGGCGTCGGCCAAGCTGATCAACGTGGCCACCAATGTGGCGGCGCTGATCTTGTTTGCCGCCAAAGGCCATATCTGGTGGCAGTTTGGCGCAGCGATGGCGGTGGCGAACGTGGCGGGCAGCTTGATTGGCACCCGACTGGCGTTGAAGCACGGCACGGGCTTTGTGCGTACCGTCTTCATCATCGTGGTGGGCGCGCTGATTTTGAAAACCAGCTACGACGCTTTCTTGCGCTGAGGCCGCGCGCCCAGCCGTCGTTATTCAGCGCCAGGGGTCACGACCACGGGCACGCGCTGGGCCAGGGCGCACATCAGCTCATAGCCCACAGTGCCTGCGGGTTGGGCGACTTCATCAATCGGCAGCGTGGTGCCGTTGCTGGCACAGCCCCACAGCGTGACTTCGGTGCCCCAATCGGCGGCTACGCCCAGCGCATCCAGCGGCGACAAGTCCACCGTCAGCATGTCCATGCTGACGCGGCCCACCACGCGGGTGCGCACGCCGTTGACCAATACCGGCGTGCCGGTCGGTGCGGTGCGCGGGTAGCCGTCGGCATAACCGCAGGCCACCACGCCAATGCGCATCGCCGCTGGCGCAGTGAAGTTGGAGCCATAACCCACGGTGTCGCCCGCAGCCAGTTGCTGTGTGCCTATCAATTTGGAAGCCAGCGTCATGGTGGGCCGCAAGCCCCAGTGGCTGATACCGTGCTCGGGGAAGTCGGGCGCGCTGCCGTACAAAGCAATGCCGGGGCGCATCCAGTCTGAGGTGACCAGCGGGCTGGCATCGGCGTACCCCGACCAGTGGGTTTGCGCGTGGCGCAACAAGGTGGCGCTGTTGCTCAGGCTGCGCTCGCCGGGCAGGTCTTGCGTGGCGGCGGTGAAGACAGCCAGTTGCTCGGCAATGCCGCGTGGGCCGTCTGCATCGCTGAAGTGCGTCATCAGCGAGATTTCATCGACTTGGGGCAATGCGTTCAGGCGCGTCCAAGCGGCGCGCAGGCGCTGCGGCGTGAAGCCCAGCCGGTTCATGCCGGAGTTCATCTTCAGGAACACGCGGTGCGGCTGGTGAGTTTTGTGGGTGGCCAGCATGTCGATTTGCGCGTCGCAATGCACGGTGTGCCACAGGCCCAGGCGCGAGCACAGTTCCAAGTCCCGGGGCTCGAACACGCCTTCCAGCAGCAAAATCGGGCCACGCCAGCCCAAGTGGCGCACGCGCTCGGCTTCATTCAGATCGAGCAGGGCAAAGCCATCGGCGGCGCGCAGGCCATCGAACACGCGCTCAATACCGTGACCATAGGCGTTCGCTTTCACCACGGCCCAAGCGCGCGCATCGGGCGCGGCGGCACACACATGTGCCAAGTTGTGACGTAAAGCTTCGGGGTGAATGGTGGCTTGAATTGGACGAGGCATGGCAAGCAGGGTTAGAGCGGATGCGCTCCATTCTGGCACCAGCTACAGTCCCGCATGGCCTTGGCTTGTGATGCCTCGTGATATAACCCGCTGCTGTTTCGCAGACCTGCCCCCAATCCCTAGACACCAGATTCGTCTGGTGCCCACTTATCGAGTTCATGAAGCGCGGTTTTTACACCATCATGGCAGCGCAGTTCTTCAGTTCTCTGGCTGACAACGCACTGTTCGTCGCTGCCGTGGAGCTGCTGAAAACCGGCGGTGCCCCCGAGTGGCAGCGTGCTGCTTTGGTTCCTATGTTTGCTCTGTTCTACGTGGTCTTGGCCCCGTTTGTCGGCGCGTTTGCCGATGCACGGCCCAAGGGCACGGTGATGTTTTTCAGCAATGCCATCAAGGTGCTGGGTTGCTTGCTGATGCTGTTTGGTGCCCATCCGCTGCTGGCCTATGCCATTGTGGGTTTGGGCGCGGCGGCTTACTCGCCCGCCAAGTACGGCATCTTGACCGAGCTGCTGCCGTGCTCGCAGCTCGTCAAAGCCAATGGCTGGATCGAGGGCTTGACGATTTCCTCCATCATCTTGGGCGTGCTGCTGGGGGGGCAGTTGGTCAGTTATGCGGTTTCACACCATCTGCTGGCTCTGGATTTCCCTTTGATCGACACCAGCGTGGACACGCCGCCTGAAGCGGCGATTTCTGTGTTGATCGCGGTCTACATGCTGGCGGCGTGGTTCAACACCCGCATTCCCAGCACGGGCGTGACGCTACGCCCCATGCCTGACAACAAGATAGAGCTGCTGCCCGATTTTTGGCGCTGCAACATGCGGCTGTGGGGTGATCGGTTGGGCCAAATCTCATTGGCGACCACCACGCTGTTTTGGGGTGTGTCCGGCAATTTGCGCTACATCGTGCTGGCTTGGAGTGCGGCGGCGCTGGGTTACAGCACCACGCAGGCTTCATCGCTGGTGGGCGTGGTAGCGATTGGCACGGCCGTCGGCGCGGTGCTCGCTTCGCTGCGGATGCGGCTGGACATGGCCACTTCGCTGATGCCGCTGGGCATTGCGATGGGCGTGCTGGTGCTGGGCATGAACTTCATCGACAACGTGTGGGTGGCTGCGCCATTCCTGATCGTGTTGGGCGGCTTGGGTGGCTTCTTGGTGGTGCCGATGAATGCGCTGTTGCAGCACCGGGGCCATAACTTGATGGGAGCCGGGCGCTCGATTGCGGTGCAAAACTTCAACGAGCAAGCTTGCATCTTGGGGTTGGGCGGCTTGTATGCGCTGTCTACCAGCATGGGGTTGTCGGCTTTTGGGGCGATCTCGGTGTTTGGTGCGGTGGTGGCCAGCTTCATGTGGCTGATCAAACGCTGGCACGCCTACAACGTGGTGCATCACCGCCAAGAGGTTGAGCGGCTGCTGTTCATCGCCCGTCACGACGAAACGCATTGAAGGTCAGTGCCTTCTAGCCTGCTTCCCGCTTGCGCCCTGCTGCTGAACGCCTTGGTCTGGGGCTGTTCGTGGTGGCCGCTGCGTTACTTGCAGGCGCAGGGCGTGCATCCTTTGTGGGCCACCGCGCTGATTTACGCCGTGGCGCTGGTTTGCCTGCTGGTGTGGCAACCGCAGGCTTGGCGTGGCCTGATTCGCTATCCGGCGCTGTGGTGGTTGGCGCTGGCCTCGGGGCTGACCAATGTGGGCTTCAACTGGGCCGTCACCACGGGCGACGTGGTGCGGGTGGTGTTGCTGTTCTATCTGATGCCCGCGTGGTCTATTTTGGTAGCTTGGTGGCTGCTGGATGAATCGCCCACCCTCGGCGCGCTGCTGCGCTTGGTGCTGGCCCTGATCGGTGTGGCCGTGGTGCTGAAAACCCCTGATTCCCCTTGGCCGGTGCCTGAGTCCTTGGCTGACATGCTGGCGCTGGCGGGTGGCTTCAGTTTTGCCCTGACCAATGTGCTGCTGCGCAAATACGAAGCCACGCCTGACAGTGCCCGTGCTGTTGCCATGTTTGGTGGCGGCACGGCCTTGTCGGCGCTGGTGGCGCTAGCGGGCGGAGCGGCACTCCCGATCTTGTCCATGACGTGGTGGCCGCAGGCATTGGCCTTGAGCTTGGCCTTTTTGGTGGGTAACTTGGCCTTGCAATATGGCGCGGCGCGTTTGGCGGCACACCGTACCGCGTTGATCATGTTGTCCGAAGTGGTATTTGCCAGCGGCTCAGCGATAGCACTGGGTGCGGCACAACTGCATTTGCGCACGGTGGTGGGCGGCAGCTTGGTGCTGCTGGCCGCACTGCTGGCGGTGTGGCCCACCTCCCGCTCCAAGGTGAGTGGCGATTTGTGAGAGTCGGTTAAGGGTTGAGCCGTTTTTCCAGATAAGACTGAAGGTCACGTCGGCGAAACGGCATCATCATCCAGCCATCGCACCCGGCCAGTTTGGCCAACCAGCGGCGCAACAAACCATCTTGATAGTCCACCACGACCACATGAGGCGGGCGCTTGGCATTGCGCCCCCACTTGCGCACGGCGCGGCACACCTCATTGGTTCGCTTGCCCAGCGATGAGGCATCCAAAAATACGAAGCGGTGCTGATGCTGCTCCAAACGCCCCAACACCTCATCCACATCTTGAGCGCAATCGACTTGGTAGCCCAAACGCAGCAGCGCCCGCATCAGCGAACCATCGGCCAAATGCGATGAGCCCACCAGCAAAATCGTGATGGTCACGCTCAAAGGGGAGGTTAGCTCCGGCAAATCGGCGGGCATCGACCACATTTCCGCCACGCTTTCACCACCTTGCTCGGCGGTGCCGAAGCGGCGATTTTGGCTTGGAGGTTGACTTTTGGTGGTTGGATTCACATCGTCGTGCCACATCAAGATGCTGCGGTCTTGGGCATCAGCAGCAGGCGAGGTTTGATGGGGTGCCCTGGAGTGCTCAAACTGCTGCGTGGCTGTGAAACCGCTTTGTGACTCCCCCGAGTCCGTGAAGCCAGGCATCATGCTGGCCGAAAAAGCCACCGTCATCGCGAAGTCATTGGCGTGATCTGGCGGCTTGGGCGGCGGAAAGCTGATGGCCGGGCCTTTGGTTTTGATGGGCGATACAGGCGGCAGCACTGGGGCTGTTGGCATGGCCGCTGGGGCGCTGGGGCGTGCAGGTGCGGGAGGAGCTTTGATCGGTTGACGTATGCCGTTGCCCGCAGTGAAGTCGGCCAACGAGGCAAACAGAGAGTTTTCTTCCTTAGGCGGGGCCACGGCGCGCAGTTGCACGCCATTCAGACGTGGATCCAAGTGCGTCATGGCGTCAATCACGGCGGGCAAGTGAATGGGACGCGGCAGCCGCACCCAGCCGGTGCCGCCATCTGTCGCGCCAATCAACAGCACCGGAATATTCAATCGGGCAGCGCGCAAATTGCGCAGCACATCGGGGTCATCTGCGTTGGCAATCACCATTTCGGCGCGACTGAGGTCAGCAACAACCTCGTAGCCGGGGCCATAGCGCCAGCTTTGCGCAAACAAGGTTTCCAGCAGCGAGCGGTCGGTCGAGGTCAGACCTACCAAAGACAAAGGACAGCGTATGGACATGGTGGATATAACGTGCCTTGCGGTTCACCCGAATGATGCGGGAGGTGTCAATTGTCAGCGCCGTACCGATCAAGGTATTCGAGCAGCATGGACTTATTTAACGGAATTGTCATCCAGGCGTGGCACCCCACCAGCCATGAGCGTATCCGCGTGGTGAGGGTGCGGCGAAATGAGACCACCACCACATGCGGTGGTTTCAGCGCTGCGCCGAGCTGGCGGCGAATGGCGTTGCACAGGTCAAATACATCAATGCTGAGAGTGACTTCGACCAGAAACACAAATCGATAGGGGTTTTGTGCGAGGTAATGGAATGCCATTTCTCGGTCAGGCGCTAAGTCGGTCGGAAAGCCTGCGAATTGCAAAATCTTCAGCAAACCGGTGGCCGCTGGGCCGGGCGGGCTCACGATCAGAATGCGCTGCTGGCGGTTGTCTGTGCTGGAGATCGGCACCGCCCGACTGCTTTGCGGCAAGTTCAGTGAGGGGCTGGCCGCCATCGGTGTGACCATGGAGGAGGGCGGGGTCAGTGCGGCCTCATAAGCGGGATTGGGTATTTGCTTGGCCCCTTGGCGGTTGGCGTTTTGACGCGCCTCCCACTCGGCGACTTCCGACTCCCATGCCGCAGGAGCGACGGAGGGGACTTCCAAATCCAGTTGTTGTGCGGGGTGGTAGTTGCCATCGTGTGAGCCCGTGAAAGGCTGGGTCGAGGCAAAAGGTGTATGCGGATGCGGTGGAATGGCGTGCGCCATACCGCGAGCAGACGTTGTAGAACGCAAACTGCCGTTGGGCGTCCTCGCCAAGGGCTGTGTGGCGGCGTGTGCATCCACTGTGGCCAGCCCCATCAAACCGAATTCACCCGACAGGCTGGGGGGAATAAAGGGTTGAGTTGCTTCGAAGGGGCTTGGGTCGGGCTCCTCCGGCAGTTCGGTGGCAGCTCCGGCGGCTTGCCACGGCCCCAGTTGTCGGCGCACTCTTTCCAGCACTGCTTGCAGCCGCAGTGGGCGTGTGATCACGGGCCAACCCGTTCCCCAATCTGTCGCGCCCAGCAGCAGCACCTGAGCGGGCAGTCCACGTGCGTGCAGTTGGCGCACCGCTGTCGCATCGTCTGCGTTGGCGATGATGAGTCGAGCCTGTGTCACATCCTGCACCTGATGAATGCCGGGAATTTGATTGCCGCTGGCTTGAAACAGCGTTCTTTCCAGCAAGACTTGCTCAGTAGGTGACATGCCAGTCAGGGCGATGGGACGAGAGCTGGTCATGCGATCAGGGGCGTGCAGTTGGAGGTGGTGTGCGAGGAGCGCCTCAAAATTATTTACCGTAAAGGCGACATGAATGCATTTGAAATTAGCATCCTGTGTAACCCAAACGGTTTAATACCGGTTCTGCTGCAACTTTGCAACAGAGGCCGTATTTTCGCACCATCAATACCCCATGCGTTGTTGATGTTGCATTGCTCCTGTTACCGCCTGTTTCTCCTTTCAGTCACTCAAAGTCTGCGGTGAGTGTTGATTTTCAGGCGTGCAAGGCGGTGTCCAGCAACTCAATCCAGTGCCGCACGGGCGTGGCGCTGCCACTTTGCAAATGGCCGATGCAGCCGATGTTGGCTGACACCATCACGTCGGGTTGCAGCGCATTCAAGTGTCCCAGTTTGCGGTCGCGCAACTGGTAGCTCAACTCGGGATTCAGCACCGAGTACGTGCCCGCCGAGCCGCAGCACAAGTGCGATTCGCTGCGCGCCACTTGCACTGTGAAGCCCAGCGCGCCCAAGTGCTTCTCCACCCCGCCCTTGAGTTGCTGACCATGCTGCAAGGTGCAGGGCGGGTGAAATGCCACGCGCTGCTGTGCCCGTTGCGTGCGTGCTGCGGGACTCATCCATTCTGGCTGACTGGTCTGCAAGGCTTGAACCATGTCGGGCAGCAGCTCGCTGATGTCGCGGGTCAGGGCGCTGATGCGGGTGGCGCGCTCGGCGTAGACCGGGTCATCTTTCAGGACGTGGCCGTAGTCTTTCACCATCACGCCGCAGCCAGAGGCGTTCATCACGATGGCTTCAACGCCCGCTTGCACATAGGGCCACCAAGCGTCGATGTTGGCGCGCATATGGGCTTTGCCGCCCCCTTGGTCGTTCAGGTGGAATTTGACGGCACCGCAGCAACCGGCGTTCTCCGCCAGCAGAGTTTGAATGCCACAAGCGTCCAGCACGCGGGCGGTGGCGCTGTTGATGTTGGGCATCATGGACGGTTGCACGCAGCCCGCCAGCATCAGCACCTTGCGGCTGTGGCTGCGTGTGGGCCAAGTGCCCGCATTTTGGGCTCGTGGAATTTTGGCTTGCAGCGCAGCGGGCAGCAGGCTGCGCACGGCTTGACCCAGCTTCATCGCCGGGCCAAACAGCGGTGACGGCAGGCCTTCTTTCAGCGCCCAGCGCAGCACTTTTTCTGAGGTGGGGCGCGGCACTTGGGCATCGACCAGCTTGCGTCCGATGTCCACCAAGTGGCCGTACTGCACGCCACTGGGGCAAGTGCTTTCGCAGTTGCGGCAGGTCAGGCAGCGGTCAAGGTGCTGCTGCGTGGCGCGGGTGGGCTGCGCGCCTTCCAGCACTTGCTTGATCAGGTAGATGCGGCCACGCGGGCCGTCCAGCTCATCGCCCAGCAGTTGGTAGGTGGGGCAGGTGGCGGTGCAAAAGCCGCAGTGCACACACTTGCGCAAAATGGCTTCGGCTTCTTGGCCTTCGGGTGTGTGCTGGTAGTGGGGAGCGAGGTGAGTTTGCATGAGGCGGCGCGGCTGAGTGGGTGCAAGAGCGGGTGGCGTGGTGAAACGGCGGTGGGGCGGCAGACGGCGGGTGCCGTGACAGCTCAGCCTGCGACTTTCAGTCCGCGATTGAAGATGCCTGCCGGATCAAACTCTGCCCGCAGGCGTTGGTGGATGCGTTCGAGTGGCGCAGGCAGCGCTGTTCGCGTGCCCTCATGCGGCGCGGCTGTATCAGCCCCAGCCCGGAACAAACTCACGTGCCCGCCGACTTGCGCCGCTGCCGCGTGCAGCGCCTGCGCTTGGTCGAAAGTGGCGTGTACCCAGCGCTGCCCGCCGTGCCATTCCACCAGCGGTGCGGCCACGCCCGCAGGCAAAGTCAACACAGGCGCAGTTTGCGGCACCGACAAGCGCCACAGGCAGTGATCGGCCTTGCGCGCTGTGAACCACGGCAGGCGCTGGTCACGGCAGGCGGCCCAATCGGCAGCGGCGGCTGCGGTGTCTAGGCGTTCGCCACCCAAATTGCGGCAAGCGGCGTCCACCGCCGCCACGGCACCGCGCAAGCGCAGGTACAGCGTGCCCACGCCTGCATCCTCAACCCAGCAACTGGCGTTCAACGGCAGCGGCTGACCGCCCCAAGCATGGAGCCACGTCAGCGCTTGGTCTTGGCTGCAAGTGAATTTCAGCGTGGCCTCGGCGGGGGCGATGGGCAGCACCTTCAGGCTGACTTCAGTCATCACGCCCAGCGTGCCCCAAGAGCCGACCAGCAAGCGTGACACGTCGTAGCCCGCGACGTTCTTCATCACTTGGCCGCCGAAGGTGAGCACCTCGCCTTGGCCGTTGAGCAGCGTCAGGCCCAGCACATAGTCGCGCACCGCGCCTACGCTGGCGCGAGCCGGGCCCGACCAACCTGCGGCCACCATGCCGCCCACCGTGCCCAGTCCGGGCTCGCCAAAATGAGGCGGCTCAAACGGCAGGCATTGGCCGCGTTCTGCCAGCACGGCTTCCAGCTCGGCCAGCGGCGTGCCACTGCGCACGGTGACGACCAGCTCGCTGGGCTCGTAGCTGATGATGCCGCGCAGTGGGCGCAGATCCAGCACCTCGCCTTCGGGCGAGGCATGCGAAAAGTGTTTGGTGTGACCACCGCTCAGGCGCAAAGGCTGGGCGTGGGCGGCGGCAGCACGCACCGTATCGGTGAGTTGCGCGAGGGCATCAAGGGCGAGGTCAGACATGGGCGGCATGGTAAACCGCAGCCTCCGCGCGCGTACTGAATTTTTTGAATGCGGGGCGTGTGCTTTTTTAGCGCCCAAAAAAAAGACCCACCGAGGTGGGTCCAAGTCCGTTGAGGAGCTCGCAATTTCATACTTCACGGCAAGGGTGGCGGTGCGCGAAATGCGCCGCCACCCTCCCCACCGCATCAGCGGTTGTAAGCCGTTTCTCCGTGGGAGGAGATGTCCAGACCTTCGCGTTCTTGCTCTTCAGTCACGCGCAGACCAATGGTCAAATCGACGATCTTGAAGGCGATGAACGACACCACGCCAGACCACACCACAGTGATCAGCACAGCCTTGGCTTGAGTCCAGACTTGGGCACCGATGGAGTAGTCAGCCGGGGTCACCATGGTGGCGGTTACCCAGTCAGCCACGTAGCCGGGGCCACCCAGATCGGGGCTGTTGAACACGCCAGTCAGCAGCGCACCCAAGATACCGCCCACGCCGTGAACGCCGAACACATCCAGCGAGTCATCAGCGCCCAGCAGCTTCTTCAGACCCGTCACGCCCCACAGGCAGACAAAGCCAGCGATCACGCCAATGGCCAGCGCACCACCGATACCGACGTTGCCCGCAGCCGGTGTGATAGCCACCAAGCCAGCCACTGCGCCAGACGCAGCGCCCAACATCGAAGCCTTGCCCTTGTGCATGGCTTCACCGATAGACCAAGCCAGCACCGCAGCAGCCGTGGCAGCGAAGGTGTTGATGAAGGCCAGAGCAGCGAAACCGTTGGCTTCCAGAGCAGAGCCAGCGTTGAAGCCGAACCAACCCACCCACAGCAGCGAGGCACCGACCATGGTCAGCGTCAGGCTGTGAGGAGCCATCGATTCCTTGCCGTAGCCGATGCGCTTGCCGACCATGTAAGCACCCACCAAGCCAGCGACAGCAGCGTTGATGTGAACCACGGTACCGCCAGCGAAATCGAGCGCGCCCGATTGCCAGACCATACCGGCCTTGGCATTCATCGCGTCAACCACGTCCTTGCCGGTGTAAGCGTCCGGGCCCATCCAGAACCAGACCATGTGAGCGATCGGGGCGTAGCTGAAAGTGAACCACAGCACCATGAACAGCAACACAGCCGAGAACTTGATGCGCTCAGCGAAAGCACCCACGATCAGCGCACAGGTGATACCAGCGAAGGTCGCTTGGAAAGCTGCGAACACGATTTCAGGAATCACGACACCCTTGCTGAAGGTGGCGGCATTCACGAAAGTGCCAGCAACGTTGTCCCAGATGCCCTTCATGAACAGGCGATCAAAGCCACCCACGTAGGCATTGCCTTCGGTGAAAGCCAAGCTGTAGCCGTAGATGAACCACAGCACCACGATCAGCGAAAACGTGACCATGACTTGCATCAGCACCGACAGCATGTTCTTGCTGCGCACCAAGCCGCCGT
>ERZ724510.86-NODE-86-length-48357-cov-7.524802_pt1 | contig 48357 bp, 40 predicted proteins | sample MGYA00376043_ERZ724510 | MGnify/ENA primary metagenome ERZ724510 (study PRJEB28724, sample SAMN07190888) | wastewater metagenome | isolation source: influent of sewage treatment plant in Hong Hong | place: USA: Christiansburg, Virginia | collected 2016-03-01 ... | reverse complement strand
ACTCTCCTTTTGGTCCTGGATTTAACTTCGGTGGACATTCATTCGATAAAAGTGGCAATGCGAAATGAGGGCATCCAAAAAGTGTATTTGGCAAACAGCGTCCTGGACGAGCTGCTGCTCGCGGACGTTAATAAAAATCCTGAATCATATGATTCAGGATTTTTATTCGTATGTATACCATGTCTGAAATCAAAGATCCGCAACATAATCCTGGGCTACTTGATCTAAATCAACATTTGCTGAGAATTTGAGTGGTATGGTGTAGGTATATTTGAGCCCATCTGGATGAATATTTTTTGGTTGTGAAAAGAGCAGAACTGCCGCCGGGGAAGATGGTATACTCCAAGTTGATCATGTATAAGGAAATAATTTGTATCACCAACCAAGTGATCCATCAAAATTTTGTATCACATTACCAGCTACACTCACAAGTGATGTATTTTTCTTCATGCCGAGATCCACTCCTGCACCCACTGTCTTAATAGTGATAAGAAGATCACCAGAAGATGTTTGTGGTATTCATGGAGTGATCTGACCGATATCAAGTATGGAAGAAGAGATGTTCCATTCGAGAGCATCAACATAGAATATCCTCTCAATAGTGGTACGATTCCCTGTATTATCATTGATCGAAAAAGTAGCACGATATTTTCCATAGGGAAGATTTTTGACCACATATTTTGCACCTGTTGCTGTTATAACTCGAGTTGCAGAGCTAATATAGGTAGATGCAATATTAGTTCACCAGACGCCACCGGAAGCTCCTATGGTCCATTTATTGAGTGTGAGGGTTGCTGAAGTGGTGTTAATTCCTGTCTCTGCATCACTATAAGCAGCTGTAATATTGAAGTTACCTATTGGCATCAATGATCCAGATCACGGTGCAAAACTCGAGATGAGCGGAGCATTCGGATCAATAGTAAATGATACATTATCAAGCTCCCCTACTTGTGCACCAGATCCTATCAGAAAAGCACGAAATTTAAAACTCCTCGAGGTGGATAATGTATTGAATTTATAGAGATTTGTATTAATGGTCGTGATATCATTGGATCGTAGATATGATGCAGTCGTACTTGCCCATGTAGTTCCGTTCCAATAGTACCATGTTGCGCCTGAATTATTCGAGATTTGATATTTCACGGTCGCCTGATTTCCTGTTCCAAGAAGCTGATCAATCTGTGATATACTTCCAGAATAGGCGTATCCTATCTTGTTTTCTACATATGGATTCGCGTCCGAGTATCCATCTTCGAGAATCTGGAGTGCATTATCATAGTATGATACTACATAGAGGAGGGATCCTGACTTCACTATATCCCGCGCTCCATCGAGGAGTGATCACGTACTACGAGATAATCGTGTATTATGAATTGGAGTGTTTGGATTTGATACGTCGATTACTTCAACTGCATCATCCACCAGAGAGGTGACATAGAGCATGGAATTATCCAGAACAAGCGAGGTTGGTGCCCTAAGCTTGATACTCGACGTTCGCAAAAGGCTTGATACATGGACTGGATTACTAGGATTGGATACATCGATTACTTCGATCGCGTTGCTCAGATATGATGCTGTATAGAGGAGGGATCCAGAGAGTATGCTCTTGTATGGGCCATCGAGCCGTGTTGATCACGAATTTACAATCTGCCCTACGATACTCATGCTTGCAGGATTGGTAATATCAATCACCGAAATTCGATCGGTATTATAGACGCTTGCATATGCATAGGATCATGAGAGTACAACATCGATAATACCATCTAATCTCGTGGTGTCACGAATATACCCAAGTGCGATCGGAGTAGCGGGATTGGTAATATCAAACACCTGCAACGAATCATCATTATTATTAGCAGCATAGAGATAATCTCAGACGATCGTGAGACCTCGCACACCAGCGAGTCGAACTGTGGTCGAGTGAAGGATATTTCCTGATGGTACTGGATTTGCTGGGTTTGCCACATTGATCATCTGAATAGCATTTGATGAAAAACTCGCCACATACACGATATCTCCTTTCTTTGCAAGACCCAGAGGGTTCATGAGGCGAATGGTAGAATTATTATTTTGTATCGCTGCTATGTGATTTGGCGAATTTTTATCCGCAACATTCACTATCTCGAGAGCATGTGATGTATAAGAAGCAATGTACGCATAATCTCAATCAAGCAATATTTTTGATGGATATCAGAGGAGAGTCGGACCATTTTTCAGCTCAGAAGTGATCACAGGAGTGGCAGGATTTGAGATATTAACAGAGACCAAATTGTGACTCGAGTTATTCACCACCCAGGCAGTTGACCCAGTCAATGCAACAGCATATGCACCATCGAGTGTCGTTGTATTTCTCAGCATTCATGCATGAGTCGGGAGAGCAGGATTGGTGATATTGAGAACCTCAAGTGCATCATCACTTACGGAAGCTGCATAGAGATAGTTACCAGAGATCTCAAGATTGGTCACACCATCGAGACGAACAGTAGAGCTTTTATTGATACGAGTGGTATAGACAGGGAGAGCGGGATTAGCGATATTGATCACATCGATCGCATCACTCGTCTGTGATGCGGTGTACAAATACGATCCAGAATACACCAATCCATATACCCCATCGAGTGCCGGAGCCCCACTGATCGTACCAATCGAGCTAACATAGAGAGGTGTGAGAGGATTCGTAATATCAATAACCGTGAGCTTCTTCGCAAGAAAAGCGGTCACATACGCATAGTTACCTATGATCTTGATATCAGTTGCTCCATCTAGATGAGTAGCACTCTGATAGGATCCAAGATGCGTAGGGTTGGAAGGGGTTGATATATCCATAATCTCGAGAGCATCATCATTATAGCTCGTTATATAGAGACGATTTCAGACAATATCCATACCTCGTGGTGCTCCGAGCTTGATCGTCGTTGTCCGAGCGATCTGACGAACAAATATGGGATTATTTGGATTGGATACATCGACGATCACAAGATAGTTCGTCGAGCTGGCAAGATAGATATAGTTCCCGTGTTTTATCATCCCCATAGGAGTATAGAGTGATACCGCAGGACTCTGTGTGAGACTCGATATATGAGTGGGATTATTTGGATTGGATACATCGACGATCTCGAGACTATTGCCATAGTGACTCATAATATACGCATAGTTCCCATCAATGATAATCTTTCTCGGTCCATCGAGCTGAGTTGACCCATGACGCAATGATCCTCGAGGAGTGAGTTTGTGAGAGAGATTTGCTTTGGAGTTATTGATGGATATCTGATCCACATTCGAGAGACTGTAGTCATTCATGAGATCAAATCCCCAGTTGAGTGCATGCGCACAAAAAGCTCCGAAAAATCCGCTTCAGGCAATCAAAAACATCAATACGAGACGAGAAAATTTTGAAAACAGATAGAGAAAACAATATACGCCTATAATGCTACCATATTTTTATGAAAAATGGGAGAGATTGGGGTTGTAAAAAGAGAGTCATTATCTTTAATTATTTTTATACCCCACATATAAGGTGACTTGTTTGAACTATGTGCCCATTCAAAGATTAGCATCATCTACTACGGATATACAAGATAACATTCTGAGGAAATATTCTTCTTCCTTTAGCTACCTTATAATGTTTCTCGAAATAAAATTGATTATAATCAATAAATACAATTTAATATTTGACAAATATTAAATATTGATATTATTTCAAAGACATTTCGAAAATATATTTTTATATATATTTGCTTCGATAGTAGGGTTATTATGCGTTCCAAATAATAGATATTTTTGACAAATATTTTTCTATATGATAGTCTGAGAAAGATACTTTTATTATATCTCTCCTTATGGAACAAATTATTGATGAGCTTCGATCTGGACTTCAAAAAACCTGACTTTCCGGCGATCCTCTAGAACAAACGCTTGCTCACACGATAGAGTCTCTCGAATGACTCGCTTTTGGGCGTATTCTCTCAGAAAAGCTCTCAGAAGATGAACTCGATATCTACCGTGAACTCCTCGAAATGGATGAGGAAATCGATGGTTATGGATTTCTCAAAGGTCTCAGACCAAACGAAGTGGATAGCATGATTACCGATGCGTTCAAATACGAGGTAACTCAATTCCTTCAAACTCTCTAATATATTTATATGAATATCAGTCCAAATCCAAACTCACAGCCACTCTCAATGTGAGAGAAAGCAAAAGAGCTTTTACTGGGATCTAAATCAAAGAAGAATCCAGAAGAACTCAATAAACGCTTCGAGCAACATAAAAAAGAATTTGATAAACTCTTTCAGGATGCTAGTACTACTACAAAAGCAATGATTGACGCACATGTGCTTGATTCGTATCGTAGCTTCTTTGAGGATATGAAACGGTATGGATATACAAAAACAGATATGCTGAGTAAGCGGGAAACGCACCTTCAGAATTCGTCGTGGAATGATCAAAAATGGAAGGATAGAGTTCGGCCTCTCTACGACCAAGCTCTCAATGAAGTATATGGATGATCCCATACAACACAGCCTTCGCAGAGCAAAACAACACCTGAAGAAGATACACAAAATAGTCATACGTTCGCACAAGCAGAAATCCAAAGTGATGGTGGTGGTAGCCATTCTCGCACCGATCATGCATCTGAGTCACCAGATGGCATGATTCACCTTGATCTTGTTGACGTTGAGCCATATCTGGATCTCTTTGCTGATCAGCTCGCCATGTCTGACTATGATGATGAAATGGAGAATATTGCCAAGGCAGGATTTTTTAAGCGACTAGTAAAACGAACAGTGCATCGTACATGACGAGGTGCATATATTCAATCCCAAAAAGAGAAGATTAAGAGGGAGGTTCGACAGGAACTCCGGAATGGTACACTAAGTAAAAGTGATATTATCGATTTTGTAGAACAGAGCGATGATTCTATCCAAGGTGGTAACTATCTCGATTTCGAAAAGTCACGAGAGCTCACCATTCATGATGTTGCTACCAAAAAAATCATTACTGATGTGATTGGGGCACGAGATCCAGCTACACGCACCGCAAAAATCAAAGAACTCAAAACAGCTCTCGAACTTCAATCAGGCACTCTTTTGGAGCTCAATCAAATTGATAGTACCATAGCACGAGTAGAAGCTGCTCTCATTTGAGCAGATCTTTCAAAAACCGATATTGGATTGAATCTCTTTGATATTGGTCGTATTGGAAATGAGCGCTGAGAGGAAGAGCTTAAGAATAATGTTCCAAAATCTGGTATCGCAAGATTCTTGAACAAACTTGACCAGAAAATCGGTAGTGCTGGGCCAATTGCATCAAGAATTTCTGGCATACTTAGACACCCGACAACTGCTGCCATAGCTGCGACCGTGGCAGTGACAGCAAGTAGTGTGACCTTTAATACACTCACCAAAGCTCTCACTCTCGGGCTCATCCCATGATCACTCGTATGAGGTGTGGTTGCTGCTCATCGAAGCAAACGCGAAGAGCTTGATAGACAAGTACTCATTGCCCGTAGCAAAACCACTCTCGATGCTCGCAAAGAGAATAAAATTCTCACAGAAAAACAAAATGAGCTTGATAAGCTCATCAACCAGCACTCCATTACAGACATGTATTTGATGGTTATTAATCCAGTTCTTACATTGGAGGAGCGCCAAGAAACTGCTCTTTTGTATCTTGCAAAGCGCGAATCAACCAAACGCACGGGCATTAACTGGCTCAAGTACGATGGAGAAGGAAATTCAACTGAACAGAACACCCGTATGCTCATGGCAATTAACTCATGAGATCTTGGTAGAAAAAATTGGTACAAGGCATCCCCAAATACGGAGTATATTGCAACAGTAGTAACATCGCTCAACGAAAGTGCACAAGAAATCTACAAAAAGCGTGAAGAGTTCGCAAGAAAATATGGGAATATGGAATGACTCAAGTTTGCTGCAGTTGGTTATGGAGTAGGACTTGGAATTGGTGGTATTCTCACATGAGTACAGGGAGCATATCACGGTATTATGGGTGATACAAACATATCCACACCTTTATTACATACACCGACCACAAGCAATACGATAGTAGCTCCAGCGCCTATCCATACACCAGGTATCACTCCACTCTCCCATGTAGACCGTGTTTGGATGGATAATAATAGCCACAGATTTGATGGGAATGAACTTCGACTCTGGAAAGATTCAAATGGAGGATTTGATATATCTCGTATGTTCGGGCATACATCATCTCATGGTCATTTAAGTGATGCGATTCGCAGCGGTGATGCGGTCGGACTCGTAACGGTAGGAGGAAAAGTATATGAGGTTGCACTTGATGCAAATGGCAAGCTTCTTCCCGGGGTTGAACTCAATAGTATATTAGGAAATTCAAGTTTTCAACACCTCGAAATTGCCAAGCACGTTGGAGGAAAATATGAAATCTTTGCAAGTATCAAGGGTGATGGAACTGCCATACTTGCACCAGTCGTTGTAGCAACACCTATTCCTGTTCCTACTCCAGCTCCGACTCCTATTCCAGTGCCATCCACATCATGGGTTGATAAGCTTAGATACTTTGTTTGGCCACTTGGAGCAAACAAATATCACGAGACGACCAAGTGAGAAAAAGAACCTCGCATCAAAGTACCTCCAATGCCAGAGCCGACCGAACCTTTAGGCGAATGAGAACCAGAGTCAGACCACGAGGATGATCCAGTACCACCAGTGGATTCTCCGACTCCTGAACCAATACCTCCTACTCCACCATCTTCCCCAGAATCACCAACAGATTCTTCAGATGATATTGACGCGGGAGAACATGAAAAAGATCTCCGTGCAAAATTGGATGAACTTTTTGGACGAAGACGAGATTTTCATAACCGATCGGGGAAGGATGGCCCTCATGAAACTCGGTCAAAAGATGTCTTTCAATTAGACGAAAAAATCAACTGACTTCAAGAGGAGCTTAAAGCACTCTGAGCGAAAGATATACCTACATGGGATGACTATGTCAAGAAACATACCGTAGGTCCGATACCAAAGATTTCACATAAGTCTGAGGTTGAAAATACTGATGGTAAATCTGATAAAATCATCGATGCAAGTGCAAAAGAGGATGTCAATGAAATATATAGTAAGAGAATGGAGAAACTCATCGCATGATGACATGTCATGAAGAATAATCTATGAGTTCCACAAATCGGATTTATTCAATTGGGTGGTAGGCGCGATAGACCATATATTATTATGAAAACCAAAGATGGAGTTGCTGTACCGTTCTATCGTTCGAGTCAAGGAACAAGTGGAAAAGAACGAGGGAAATGGTTTCCTTTCTTCGGAGTATCATCATTTTGATGGATCATAAAATGATCTGTTCAAAATATGAATACTGACTATGCCTCTCCAGAGATCGAACAACTTTCCAAACTCGTGAACGAAACTCTCGACTATCCACACTCCATTGATATTGATGGTATGCGAAAATCACACCCCCTTGATCGATTTCATGCAAAGACTTCTCAAGATTACCCTTATGGTAAGGGAGAGTTTATGGTATCCGGCCTCAAGACACCGATGCCGGTTGACCCAGAAGACAAGAATGTTACTCCCTATATTCTGGAACATCTTAATAGAATTAATGGAACCGATTCGAAGGTGTTATCATTAGTATCCGATACTGATGTATGAGAGGTTCAAGAGATCCAGTCGAACAGAACAAACTCTCAGATTCCAGTAAAACTCAAGTGAATACTTAATGAACTTAAGTCAGCTAAAAATGGCACCAATAGAGAATGGACACGTCGACCAGTTGGTACCCATTGAATAAGCGGAACACTCTATGTTACTAAACTAAGTCCAACAAAATATATCGTTAATAAGACAGAAATATCATGAAAAACTCCTGGTGAAACATGGAGAAATCTTGAGTGAAAGGTTGCTGAGATAACAGGTTATACATCTTTTGTAAAAAACTCTTTGAATGATTCAAGAAAGAGTCTGAACAAATAAAGGAAGTACCTGAGGGGACTAAGTTAATTAATAGGATTCATGAGATACATTCAGAAATGGTAAAATCTCCAGATAATAAAACTATACATGAAGATCTTATGCTTGATGGTGTTCAATTTAGACTTTATGTGCGTAAATTGAACTCTAAAGAATATGAAGTTAATTTTGAGAAGATAACATGAAAAGACGAGAAAGATACAGAGAAGAAACTGTATGAAGCACTTCGAAATATTCATACGCAAATGTTTAGTGAACGATTATCTCGTCTCAGATGAGATAAATCAGATTCTTAATGGTTTTTCATTAAAAAATGAAAAACCATTAAGAATCCAATCAAAAAATTCTATTACTTCATATGAAACTATAGCTACGCTCAATCAAAAAATCCTTCGTGATATTGCTACAATAGAATGACGAACTCTAGATCAATATTCTATTGATGAGCAAGGAAATGTGATCCGAAAATAAGAATAAATCCCCATTGAATGGGGATTTATTCTTTGTCAAGCTAATTTCATAGCATAATCGAAATAAGTATGATAATTTTAGTGTATATATTTTATTTATAGCTATATGCCTGAATTTTCAAAAACGGATGTTAATAGTCTCGATTGCAAAGATATTCGCATCAAAAAAAATGAATGAATCTCTTATGCTATCGTTCGTAAACTTGCACATAATGGTGACTCACTTAAAAAGCGTCAAGTTGAAGAGAAGTACGGTTTGCTTGACAAAGAAACAAAGGAGGCTATTCATGACCTCATAAACCAGATTGAATGAAGTCAGCTACAAAATAGCACAAGATTGACCGTGAAGGGAAAAGACTATGGAAAAATAGTTTTTCCTCAACAAAAACTTCTTACTGGGGATGATTGTGAAACTGATGGTGGGGCGGGTGCTCCAGCTGCAAGAGCAGGCACAGGGACTGAAGCTCCAGCCACAAGGGTAAGTACAGGGACTGAAGCTCCAGCTGCAGGAAAGGAGACTCCAATCATGAATTTTAATAAAGTTTTCTACAAAGATGGAGCATACTATCTTACTGGACCAAATGGAAAGCCAACAAAAGTTGAGTATGGATCACTCATGCATAATTTTAACATCCCAGCATGAGCCGTAAAGAATTTACAAAAATCCTACCAAACTGCCGAGAATTTTGCTCTCATATTAGAATGATACCAAGCAAAGTACCCTGAAAAATCAACACAACTTAAGAAGCTAACTGAACAGATCAAAGCGGAACTTGATATAGAGGATATTCGTAGTGGAACTCGGTTATTTAAGGTTACTGATGAAATGCTATATACTCTTGCTCTTGATGGCACAAGCCGTGGTGGAGCAATCAATGGTTCCATAACACAACAACTTAAAAGTATATTTCAAAATCCAGACATAGCATCTCAACGAACTGCTGCCGTAAATTTCGTACGCGATGAACTTGATCAATCCGATATGGCAGCAAGTGATATTATTGATCGTAAAATGAAAGAAAAACTCGCTCTCACAGATAAAGATCTTCAAGACATTGCAGCTAATCTTGGCACAGATACATTAAAAACCCTTCCGGGCTATAAGAAAGTGTATGATATGCTTGGAGTTGATCGATTGTGACCAGTGCTAACAAAAATGAGATCAGCAAAGCTTCAAGCAGCCAAAGATTGGGCAGAAAAACAGCCAGAATGGACAGCAGAGTTCAAGAAGCAATATCCGACTGTCACTATTACTGCGGATATACTATCAAAAGCCGAGAAAGAACATGAAAAAATGGTTGTTTCAACCATAGGGAAAAAAGAAATTATGTTCCAATATATCGATCGATACGATATTAGTAAAGATGCTGAAATGAAAACTCTCGAAAGCATTCTCGGTGTTGGTTGGCATATGTCCGATCGATCTCTCGATATAACAGGAGAAGTTGCAAAATTTATTGCTGTGGAAGCAATCGCAGTTGCTGCCGGAGTTATTTTAACACCCGTGGCAAGCGCCGCTATAAATGCAGCAGCATTCTGAAGAAATGCATACAGATGAGTCAAGCTCGTCGAAGCTATGAATGCAGCATCAAAAACAAAAAGAGGAATGACTGCTCTCGGACGACTCATGTGAGAAGGCGTTGCTTTTGAGGTTGGTGCGGCGTGAGTTCGATCTATTGCTGAAGGAGAGAATATGTACTCTCAAGAAGGCTTTGTTCAATCTATCGCTATGATGGGGGTTATCAAGAGTCTTGGAAAAGTTTTTCAATCATGACTCGGACAAAAACTTGGGCTGCAAATGCAAGAGGGTATACCTTTTTGGAAACAAAAGATTCCATTTGGTAAGCAAATCGCTATCGAAGGTATTACTCTCACAGGAGTATCATGAGTAGTTTGATATCACTTTGACCCTACTAGTACACAGTGGACTCCAGAACAGCTTGCACAGGCTATGCTCATGTCCGCTCTCTTCAAGTGAGCAACACATTTTCGTGTGCAAAAAGGCAAGGATGGTGAGATTATTGTTAGTCCTGATGCACCAACTGGACAAAGTAGATCAAGTACAGTAGATCCTCATGCAAAAGCGAGAATAGAGGAGGAGCATGGGATTGGACGAACACCATATTCTGCTGAAGAATCTGCACGAGCCTTTCAAGATGCAGATAGGAATGCGCGTATCAAAAAAATGACTCCAGCAGAGAGAGAGAGCGCAAGAAAAATTCTGGAAGCCCAAAATTTGGGCACACTCAATAATGGTCTTCAAAAAATTAAAAAAGATCCTATATGATCTGAAATACGATTTGGAGTCAATAACGATGGAAAAATAATTATTCTTCCCAAAGGGCAAACAGGTGGATTTCGTATGTGAGTGAAAAAAATCGACGACAATAACTATGAGATCACAACAGCAAGTAGTACAACTACTGTGACAAAGGATGGTCTTGATCAAATACGTAATGAATTCTCCAAAATGGTATCATGAGAACCACAAACTCAGCAAACACCAGATGTAGAATGATCTCCAGTCAACTCGCCAACGAAGGGCTCATGAGAGAGCCCAACTCCGCGAAGTGAGATTTCTATCTGACTCAAATGAGCACTTATTCCTCTCAAAAGATGACCAAGCAATAGCATTGTTACACTCTATCAAAGAGCTGATGGAGTATGGGTAGATGATCCGAGGGTTCGTACCAATACTACACTTAAAATCACAAAGATAAGCCCAACTGAATATAAGGTTGGTGATGCTACGGTGAAATATAGCACATGAGTAGATACATGGAGAAAACTCGAACAAAAAGTAAGCGAGATCACAAGTGCTAAAGCATCCACTGGAGCGAAACCTGAGGCAATGCCAAAGCAAGAACCAACACCAGTAATCAATCCTAAGCCAGCACCAGATATAGTAGAACCAGGACAAAAAACTCCTGATAGTATTCTCGGAGAAAATGCCTACGGTAATAATGTACAAAGAAGGATTAAAAATACCCTCAAAGAAGTAAAAAATCCTTGAGATACCGCTACTCTCGACAATCTTGGTCTCAATGGATGGAAAGTAACCAAAATGGTGCCAAAAGATAGAGAGAGTAATAATCAATTCCTCCTCGAGATTCCTGGACGAGAAAAAATCCAAGTGACTGGCAGCGAACAACTTGCTAAGAGAATCCAAAATGAAGCAGGTCAGAAAAAACCTGCAAAGGAAGAGACTCCGCCAGCAAAAAAAGAAGCTGTGTCAGACGTTATAGAAGATCAAGCAGCGATTGTACAAGCAATCAAAGACGCTTGAATTGATATTAGTGATTATGAATCGTTTCGCACAAAAGTTCTTGATCTTCTCAAACTCGATGAAGCAAGTTTTCAACAACAGCTTGAGGGAATACCGAAATGAATCGGTTATTCTCATATGAGGGCGTTCTATGAAGCCCTAAAAACAGCGAGACAAAAGACAGAAGTAACAGATCTAGAAAAAAAGTTTTTATCAGAAGCATCAGAACTCCAAAAGTTTGAGTTAAAAGAGACAGAACACTGAATAAAAGATCCTCTTGGTAAGGTGGCTTATAACAATATCATAAGCAAAGAGGTAAAGAGAATTTCGATACAATACCGTCTAGAAACCTTTCCTTAAGGATAAAATAAAAACACCATTCGGTGTTTTTATTTCATCCTCCCTGCAACTACTCCCCAATCAATCACCCTCTTCATACTCTCAACATATTTTGCGCGGAGGTTGCGATAGTCGATATAGTAAGCATGTTCCCAGACATCAATCGTGAGGAGTGGATTGAGAGTATCATTCGTGAGTGGGGTCTCAGCATTGGACGTAGATACAATATCGAGTGATCCATCTTGTCGCTCTACGAGCCATGCCCATCCAGATCAGAATGTCTTCACCGCGAGATCGGCATACGCCGACCAGAACACGTCAAAACTCCCCCATTTTGCATTGATCTTCTCAGTAAGTGCGCCACTCGGGAGATTGTCTTCATCGCGAGCAAGAGCCTCAGGAGAGAGAGAATCAAAATAGAATGTATGATTCCAGATTTGTGCTGCATTATTGAACACTCCCCCACTTGAGTGACGAATGATGGTCTCGAGATCGTCGATTTCTTGAGTCGTTCCAGCGATAAGATTGTTGAGATTATCTACATACGTTTGGTGATGTTTTCCAGAATGGTATTCGAGTGTTTCCTGAGAAATAACTGGCTCGAGAGCATCGAGGGAGTAGCGGAGCGCTGGTTTGGTAATCATAGTATGAATATTGAAAATGATGGTATGAGTGTAGCGGAAAGAGAGGTGGATGCAAGATGATTTGATAAAAATGTATTTTTCGATACCATAGCAATCTTGTTTTTACACCATCATGAATTTTTACAAATGAGCAGTTCTGCTCGGATTTCTCATCAGCGCTTCTCTCCTGAGCGGATGTGGAAAGGTTGCCTATACTCCATGCGATGGACCAAATCAAGCACCGAATACGTGTATTGCCCCTATTAAAGATCAAACGCTCAATCTCTCAGTAGGCACCGGTAGAACCGTTGTGACGCTCTTTGCTGATTTTCAATGTCCTGGCTGTCAAGCTTTTCATAAAAACTCAGAACCAATACTTCTTCAAATGGCCGAAAGTGGGTCTATCACATTTGAGCGGAAAAATTATCCACTCCCAATGCATCAGAATGCGAGAAAAGAAGCATTATGATCTCTTTGTGCTGCGAGCGCATGAAAATATGACGCATACCGAGATCTTGTCTATACCACAGAGTCAGAGCGTACTATGAAAGGTTTAGCAAAAACCGTCATGAACACTTCACAGATTGCCCTTCTCTCCGAGAAAATCGGACTCGATGGCGCAAAAATGGAGGAATGTATTGACGATAAATGGTACGAATGAGAGCTCAAATCACAGCAATCCCAAGCAGACAAATGGAAGCTCACTGCAACCCCGAGTCTCTACGTTGATGGTGCACTTATTCAGGCAAATACACAAGATCCAGAAGAACTCAAAAAGGTAATCGAAAACTATATCACACAAAAGAAGTAACAGGTTTTCGGTGGTAATAAACTATAAAAAATCCTGAAGATAATTCAGGATTTTTTATAGTTTGTGTATTTCACAGATCCCGTCTCCGCGAGGAAGATATATACGATTAGAGATCGAACGATCGAATTTCTGAAGACTCAGAATTCCTCGACTTATACTCATATCCTCATGACACAATACTTTTATCTGAGATCACGATACGATGTGGTATTCAAAAGAGATCGGCATCAGCTGCTTTTGTCCCAAAACTTATCTCTCGATCATCAATCATGACAGAATGCCCTTCTCATTCGAGCTTTTTTGCGAGCAATTCAGCCTCATGAAGATGATCACCAATGACGAGAATAATATGTATACGGGGCGATCGATTCTGACCATACTAAACCTCGATCATCAGAGAACTTCTCTGCTAGAACACCCATCAAGCGTGATACTCCGATACCATAACAACCCATGTAGACACTCTTCTCTTGTCCATCTTGATCTGTGTATGTCACACCAAAATCATCACTGAATTTCGTTCCGAGCTTAAAGATATTTCCCACTTCTGAGACCTGATGGATGGTTACTTGAGAAGATTCACATGAACTACAGATAAATTGTTGTTCATCCACGATCTCACTATTGTGACCCAATCAGCACTCATCACATACATAGGACACATCTTCACCGATCGCAAGCTCTGTTTGAAACTCATATCCGTACTTTGCATACGGTGCCCCATCTGAGAGAGTATAGTACGTATCTCCTGCAATACCGAGTCTCTCAAATACTCGCTCATAAGCCATCTTTGCTCTCTCAAAATAAGTGTCGAGTGACGCCTGGTCTCGATGAAAAGAATACATATCTTTCATGAGAAATTCTCTTCATCGAAGGATTCCTGATTTTGCACGTTTTTCATTACGAAACTTCGTCTGAAATTGGTAGACACTCATACATTCGAGATCCTTATAGGATTGAATCCAGTTTTTCATGAGTGTTGTTACCACCTCCTCATGCGTTGGATTGAGTGCATATTCACGATTCTCTGTAGCTCTGAGTTTGAAGAGAACATCAACACTATCCCAGCGAAGCGTTGTCTCCCATTTCTCTTGTGACGCAAGTGCAGTCATAGATATCTCGTATGATCCAGTTGCTTCCATCTCTTGTCTGATAATCTCCTGAATGTTTCGTAATACTCGCAGTCAAAGAGTTGTATAATTGTAAGCGCCAGCAAGTTCTTGCCGGATAAATCACGCTTGCAGAAGCAGTTGAGTCCCACGATTATCTGCGCCAGATGGGAGATTTTTCGTTGTTTTGAAGGGAAATTTTGAGAGGTAGAGCATAAAGAAAATTATATTGGATAAATAGTTGTACCGCCATTACTTGTATCACAAAGCCCAGAATCAATACCATTACAAATATGGACACGGATTCCTGATTCTCCTGCTTCTCGTCATACTCTGAGCTTGGATGCCATTCCGCCTGTTCCAGTGGTACTCTTTCCAGAACATAACTCATTGATCATATCATCGGAGAGATCTTGAGAATGAATTTTCGTTATTCGAGAGAGTGGATCGCTCGGATTTCCATAGACACCATTGGTATTAGTGATGAGTACAAGATCTTGTGCTTGAAAGCACTGTGCAATGAGAAGAGCGTTCTGATCATTATCCCCACCACGACCGAGAGCATCAATCTCTTCAATCGAGAGAGGATCATTTTCATTCACAATCGGAAGAATACCTTGATCAAGACATGTCCGAATCGATTCTTGGATCATAGTTCTTCTCTCGCTCTTGTCGGCAATATCAGCATGCGTTACAAGAAAACCAGCAACATGTATCTGATGTTGAGAGAATTTCTGTCGATATGAGCTCATCAGCACATCCCATCCAATAGCCGCTAAGGAAGGTTTGTGTTCTTGTGGGTGTTTTTCAACTCAGAGTGTCTTACGACCAAATCCAACCGCACCAGAAGTTACAAGAATAACATGGACTCCACTGCGAATATTTTGCGTAATATCGCTTATTAACTTATTTACTTTCTCTGAGTTTTCGAAATCTTCAAGTGATTCTGTTCCAATTTTCACGATGATTGTTTGTTGCATAGATACATTTGATGAAGATATAAATACTATTTATTTGCGAAAAATCTATCAGAGAGCATACGTAATGAGAGCATTACTCCAATTTCATTTTCTTGATTCAAAAACCATTCATCGCGTTCTTTATAAACACGATTCTGAAGTCCCAATAACAACTGAACTTGAGAATATGTCAGCCATGATATTTGACGAACTCTCTTATCAGCATAAAAGCATAAATCTCGATAAATCTGTGCCCCATTTATACTAATAGATCTATGATATTTTAGTTTTTCTGATTGTTGGCTCGCCTCTCATCTTGTTGCGCAAAATTCATGCCACGTACCTCATTCCCCTAGGGTATTTGGATGAATAGCTCTGCAATCTAAACAAGGTATTCAGTCATGTGCATCTATGAGATTACTACAGTTACTACAATTTCGTTTTGTTCATTGAGTAGAATCAATCCAATATATACGCTCCTGATCATTCATTAAAGTTTCTACAACTTGTTGCGCAATTCACGCACGTAATTCCCACAAAATTATATGTTCAGCTTCCAATCGCTCACTTCGAAGATTATTCATGGCGTTTTGACAAAATAATAAAAATCCCCCTCAGGTTACGACTCTCGAGGGGGATTTGGATTTTTGAAATGACAAACTACCTTTCGAGAGTCGAAAGGGGTACGGGTGAAAAAGCAACGAGAACGAGTGATGTTCTGAGATTCATATATAGGCTATGGTATGAGAAAAATGAAAGATGTCAAAAAAAGCGCCCTAAAAGGGCGCATATGATATGATCTGTTACCTCATTGTATCTGCCAGGCACCAGGAAAAAACTCCAGCAGTATTTATGTATCCCTATTCGCTTGATTACCAGCCTCACAGTATGACTGGAACGAGGATACAATCCGCCCTCGATCCTATTTTTCACCTCCATATAGGACCTGCTAAAACCAACTATTCCGTGCTGGTTCTCTTGCCGCTCGCGACCCTCGAATTCTCCTTAGGTCTCATGCACTATCCTGATGCTACGCTGTGGAGCTTATTCATATTAGTACATATTTATAATGAGTCAATGTTTTATTGACTTTCACAGTAATATTACTATATTCAAAATATGCATCGTAAAAATCACATAGTGAGGTGTGTAATGGCTGATAATAATTACGGGTTCGATAAGGTCTATCTTGCTCCAAGACAAACTGCCCAAGTGCAAGGCTTAGATCTGACAGATTGCGATGAGTTCAATTATTTTTTCATCCAGCAAAACAAACAAGGAGATGTTTGGGTTTTACCTATTTCTAACACATTATTTTTAGAAATGGAGAAAGCTGGGTTCACTGTATTGCTCATCAATGAATCAGACATACCCACCATCGAAGGAGAAAATTCAGTCCATGTCTTGCATTAAAAATATTTTGACTCTTTGCCAATCACTTCATATAATCCAGAGGAAACCCCTTTGGATTATTTTTTGAAAATTATATGAAAACAATAATTGTTGACGTAGCACCCAGGCAACTCCAGCAGGATGAACTCGATTATCGTATGAGTGAGCTCGAATCACTCGTCTCCACCTACGGTGGGGTCACGATTATCAAGCGAATACAGAAGCGTGATGAACCAGATTATAGTACCTATATTGGATGAGGAAAACTCGAAGAGATAGCTATACTCGCAGAGGAACTCGGCGCAGAGTTACTGGTGATTGGTAATATCCTCAAACCGGCACAACTCTTCCACATCGAACAGTTCTTCGAAAAACGAAAATTCAAGATCAAAGTATGGGACCGTGTTGATCTCATACTCAAGATATTCAGTGAACATGCTATATCCCCAGAATCCAAGCTCCAGATTGAGCTTGCCTCCATCAAGCATATGTGACCGAGGATTTTTGGTATGGGTATGGAACTATCGCGTCAATGAGGCGGATCAAGGCTGGCACGTGGGCTGGGTGAGACGAATACCGAGATTATGAAACGCCATCTCCAAGAGCGAGAGCTCTCTATCAGAGAGAAACTCAAGGTCTATGAGCGAACTCGCAGCGAACACAGAAAATCACGCAAACGAAAACAACTCAAGACCATAGGAATTGTCGGATATACGAACGCCGGCAAATCAGCTCTTGCGAATGCTCTCACAAAAAAATGAGTCCTCTCAGAGAACAAACTTTTCGCAACACTCACCACAGCAGTAGGAAAAATGTGGATACCGACTCAAGATGGTGCTGGAAAAGAAGTACTTGTGTCTGATACGATTGGATTCATACGTGACCTTCCTCCTGACCTGATCGATGCATTCAAATCAACCCTCGAAGATTCGATCGAATCAGATCTTCTCCTCCATGTGATCGATGCGAATGATCCAAATAGAGAGGATAAGATCAAGGTGGTCAATGCAACTCTCGAGCAAATCGGAGCAAAGAATGATCGAATACTTGTATTCAATAAGTGCGATCTTCTCAGTAGTGAACAAAAACAAGAAATTCTTTGCAATCCCCTCTTTCAAGATGCTATCTTGGTAAGTGCAGCAAATAGTGAAAATCTCGATCAGCTCAAAAATCATATTCTCCAATATATCGCATAATATTATGATAATAAACGATCTTCATCCATACTGCGAATACTGCAATCAACCCTCTGTAGACAAATATCATCATCTCCATAAATACTATCATGATCATCATTATGGCGTACGAGTACCCAATGATACGGAGCTTTTTGCTCGTCTAATTCTTGAGATCAATCAAGCATGACTCTCATGGACAACGATACTCACGAAATGGGACAATTTCTATCATGCCTATGATCAGTTCAATATTGCAAAAGTCGCAACCTATGAAGATAACGATATTGAGAGACTGCTAGGAGATGCAGGAATTATTCGCAATAAGCTCAAGATTGCTGCAGCTATCCATAATGCGAAAGAAATTGTCAAAATTCAGAAAGAGCATGAATCGTTTGGACAATGGATTCAAATGCATACAAACAATCAGCCAACACTTCTAGAATGGCAAAAGATCTTCAAAAAACAAGGCTTCAAATTTACTGGCGGAGAGATTCTACGAGAATTCCTAGTCAGTACCTGATATATGAAAGGAGCTCATGGCACAAATTGCCCATTCTACCAAAGATAATACAATCAAGCTATGATTTACATCATCCCAACTGATACCTGTTATGGTCTTGCGGGCTCATATGATGAATTTGCATATGAACAAATCTATGCAATCAAGCATCGAGATATTTCAAAACCACTCGCTATCCTTGTGAAGAACTTCGAAGACCTTGCAAGCTATATTAATATTTCAGAAGAACAGATAGATATTCTCAGAGCATATCCTCATCCATGGAGTTGCCTCGCAGAGCGCAAGAGTGACGCCTCGATTCCAGCGAAGCTCAGAGCAGATAGCAAATATCAAAAGCTCTCCATGAGAGTTGCCGAAGTTTGTATTCCAGAAACGATCAGAGATATTCTCCCCTACCCACTCTTTCTCACATCAGCAAATCACTCTGGCGAAATGGAAGCTCATACTCTCGAAGATGCAAAGAGTATTGTCCATGATAGCAATATCGAAATGCAATCTTTTAATGGTGGAATATGCGATAAACCAGGGTCGAATATTTTTGAATTCATGAAGTGATCAAATGAAAAAATCTACTTACGTAGAAATTATCCTGAAAAGTAAAAATAGCCATTTGGCTCTTTTTACTTTGATGGAGTATTACTATCAACATATTCGAGTAGTCTCGTATACATCTTTTGTACTTCTTTATTTCCAAAACGATTTCGTAAGAATGATCGACGAATGTCCTTGTGGAATAATCACTGATCATCTGATCCATAAAGACTAGTGTAATTTGCATATTGGAGAGACCCTTCTGGTGCAATTGGAAATGCTTGAGCCTTTATTTCACCGTACCGAGGAAGATGTTGGATGAACCCAATCCAATAATCATCAATTCAACTATCTGATGCTTGCCAACCTGGATTTGTATAGACAGCAAGAAAGAGTACACCGTTTTGGTAATTACGCGTTTCAATAATTTTGAATTCTTGGAATCAATGTCACTCTGTAAAAAATGAATCAAGAAACCAAAAAGTTCCCTTTTTCATTTCAGATCGAAGTAGGAGGCGATTATTCTTTTTGATCACTTCTATTGCTTGCTTGAAAGAATCAGTGATATAATCACATTCAGCAAGATCTTTAGATCATTCAAAATCAGATGACTGACAGTTAGATATAAGGCTCTCTTGAAATGAGCCAAACATTCCATATGTACCCGGATCAGCATATGCCGCTGTAGCTGTGAATATCTTTGACCCATCTGGATAACTATTGAACGTCTCACCAAAATAAGCAAATGCTGAATATTGAGGACTCAGAAGAGCCACAAGTGAACATAATGCGACAAAGACACGAATCTTATACATATCAGAAAATATTTATAATAACGGGAATAATTGTACTGGTTCGTGTAAACTTTGCAATGAATTACCAATATTACAAAGTAAAATCCCGCAGAAACGCGGGATTTTTTAGGCGATAGCCAAGCGTAATTCCTGACTGAAAAGATTTTCAGCAGAGATACCACGACCATTAATGAAAAAATGTGCAAATCCATATTTTGTATGGATTACAAGTTTTTTGAACACACTGATGCAGCAGCTCGCACCGTCAAATGGTAATTTTGTATGACCAGCATGATTACTATGAACAGCGAGAACAAAAGGGTTTATAACCGCTTTTTCCTTCACAGGGTGAAGATGAAACAGTTCTACTTTTTTACCACATTCGCTCATATCCAAACGAAACATGAAAACCTCCTCTTTTCTGAATTGAATGGAGAGTCATAATAATAACTCTTGTGTTTTTGTCAATTCTTCTTAGAATATACAACACCTCAAAACTTCTATGTGACAACTCGCATCACTCTTGCAAAGACATGGCTGTCAGTGATATGCTACGGTCGATCTATCATCACCAAGTTGCGGTGATACCGAGATTGCCCTCAAGAATCTACAACTCAATGTCCCCATGCGAGTCCTTGCTCTGCTCTCGACAGATCGAGAAGTTGGGATTGAGCGTGAAGATGGAGTATTTATCAATATTGGCAACAGCCCCGTTATATTCGATCTCATTATCCACAATCAATCAATGGTTCATGAGCGAATCGAGCGAGACAATCATCCACTCTTTCTCTCAAAAAATCCTAGAGAAATGATACATACTCTTGATAGTGTAGATATTGACCTCTCTCATGTGGGAACAGAGATACGATGGAAGCTGAGAGACGGAGCAAAAATTCTCATTACCAAAGAAGATACAAGGTCATCTATCCTCCAAAGTCGCATCAAACATATTCGAAGAAATGTGAAAGGTTATCTTGAAACCATTGAACTCATCAAAAAAGAAGAAGTCCTAGATACTTTTCTCCGAACATATTTTCCACAACAACCATCACTTCCTATTTATTTTTAATATATGGACTCAGAAATTACTCATTTCCCACAAGAAGAAATATCAAAAAGATCTCTCACGAAAAGAATCAAAGAACAAGCAAAGGTTGAAGAAATCAATGCGATCATCCAATCACGGAAGCAAAAATCTGTAGAATCAAAGAAAGAAATGAGCCCACAAGAAAAGTCATTCCAAATCGTAAGAACGGCACTTGAAAAAGTGGGAATGATTATGGAAGCAGGAAGAGAACCAAGTGAACTAGAGCTCATAGCTTTCAATACAGCATTATGAAGACCTCCAAAGAAAAAGCCCATTACCAATCTTCATATCATCCGTACATCACTCCAGGAGATTTTATGAATAAAAACACCTCTCAAAACAATTGGGGCCACAACTCCAAAAAATACTGTGAGCAAACCATCTCTTATCTCTCTCAGAGATGCACTCCGTTCTCTTGAAACAGATTATAAGAATAATAAAAATGGTATGATCTCCAAAGAAGATAGAGCATGGTACAATAATATTCTTGGAATTACCAGACCATCTAATTGGCTCACAAAGGTTGAGGAAATACGAACAAGACTACAACAAATGATTTGATAGATTATATAATATCCCACTCTAGAGTGGGATATTATATTTATGAATATTTCTTTGATCTCAGGATTTTCCCAAGCACTCAACCAAGTATCATTCCTACGATCGACATAATAAGTCCTACGATCAGTGCTGGTACAATCGTTGCATCCGTCTCATGCATACTTGCATATAACCAAGCAACAATCCCAAAACTACTTGATAGCACCGCGCCAGCTGTATTTGCCCAATGAGTATAGAGACCAAAAGCAAGCGGAACAAATGCACCAACAAGTACAAAGGTATAGGAATTTTGCACGAGTTCAAATATCGTCGAGTCACCGAGAGCAAGATACATGGCAACAATTGCTACGAATATCACGCAGATACGAGTCAGGCGGAGAAAACTCTTATCCGAGAGATTACCACGAAAGAGCGGATGAAGAAAGTTACGAGAGAGAATCGTCGCAGGAGCGAGGAGTGCACCCGAAGCTGTACTCATAATCGCTGAGAGAAGTGCACCGAAGAAGATGATCTGGAGAACGAGCGGAGCATGATTGAGTACCAGTGAAGGAATCACGCCTTCAGCATTATCCATACCGATAAAACTCGGTTCCAATACACGAGCAATGAGAGCAAGACCAAGTGGGATCATTGCAAATGAGAGGTACAAGAGTCCCGCGATGATCGATCCCCATCGAGCGGTATTCGCATTCTTTGCAGACATGATACGCTGATAGACATCTTGTTGTGGTATCGAGCCAAGCCCAATTGTAATCCATGCTGCAATGTAGGCGAGATAATCCTTTGCGCTTAATTCCGAAGGAATAAATCGAAAATGATCCACCGGGGTCACACTCAGCACATGAGCAAATCAACCAGCTTTATCCTGAAGATACCAGAAAATCGCAATCAGACCGACAAAGATCACTAACATCTCGATGAAATCCGTGATCGCTACCGAGATCATACCGCCTCGATAGGTATAGATGAGGACAACGAGCGCGCCGATAAACATACCATACATCTGCGGAATCGCTCCTCATGTCACCGTCTGGAATATGATTCCAAGTGCTATAAATTGAGCTGCAACCCACCCAAAATACGAAAGTGCGATAATGAGTGAGCAGATAATCTCTACAAATCTCCCATACCGTTCTCGATAATAGTCACCGATCGTGAGATGATGGAGTGAATAGAGCTTCTTCGCAAAGAAGACACCAATGAGTATGAGACAAAGCGCCGTACCAAATGGATCAGTAATCACTCCGAGAAACCCATGATTGAGCATCTCAGCAGCCGTTGCAATGATTGTCTCAGAGCCGAACCAAGTCGCAAAAGCAGTCGCGATAACGACCGGAAGTGAGAGGCTCCTCCCTGCAAGGATAAAATCCGTAGAAGTCTTCACACGACGTGCAACATAGAGACCGATGAGAAGATCGACGGCAAGATAGGCAACAATGAAAAGAAAAAGAGGAGTCGCGAGGCTGGAGAAATCCATACGAAAAAATGAGTGGATAAACTCTCGTATAGTAAAGGATTTTGAAAGATTGCAAGTGTATAAAAAATCAATCTCTCATTATGTTATGAGAGTAACCTAAGTGATTATGCGCCCTATTTTATAACATAAACTGGATCCTTATACCACTTTTCCCCATTCAATAAGTCTACCAATTCAACATCTCCATTCATTCACATGCTAGATTTTTGTACAATATCTCGAATATATGGATCAAAATACTGATCAAGATTGATTGAGATATTTCCTTTTTTGTACATATGAAAACGGAGAAGATTTCAATTATTATCAATTGCTACCAATACACGACCAATTATATTTCCATTTTGATCTTCAAAGTAAAAAACACTTTTATTGATATTTAGGGCATTGATGGCAGTTGACCAAAAATTACCAACGGAGGAATAAAAACTCAGACAACTTCCGTCTACCCAGTTTCCCATCATCAAAACGCGCATAGGATTAGTCTCTCGGTATAGAGTAATTGACGTTATATTTTTCGCTTTTTGTGAATGAAATAGTTCTTGTATGGATCGAACTTGCAGCTCTATATTTGCAAAAATTTGATCAAATTCACTTTGTGTGAATCAAGATTTTTGGTAAATCAACTCCTGATTTTCTTTTGATTTCCATTCTCTTTGAAAAACTGAGACAAGATCCTCAACGGTTTGAATTTCATCGTCATATCCTAATTGTTGCATATAACCTTTGGCAATTCCATAAAAATGCTGGATATCCTGATCATGGGAATATTCTTCATCCTTCTGAATCTGAAAGGTCTGTCTATGTTCTTGAAGAAAATATGACATATCTATTCATTGGCCTTCCATTTTTGATCTCCATTCATTATTTTTTGGATTATCAAGCAGTTTTTTTACGTTCCCAATGCTTTCATTTTTCGTATATGCTTGCAAGATATCTTTAAACTGCTCTTTATTGATAGAGGTTTTAAGGTACATCTTAAATATTTCGATAAAATCATGATTCTGCAGAAGTCTTGAAATCGATTCTGATCAAATATCTCAAAGATGTGATTTGATAGTCGTGTATAATTTATGATCCAAAATTCTCTCAAAATACTTAACAACAACTGGTTCATATTGCTTTTGGAGGAGTACAATATTTGTTGCATCAAAGTTTTTGATACTTGAGAGATATTGTTGAAAAGACCGAATTTTCTTTTCTTTTCCTGTATCATTCGTTATAGTCAGCAGTTTTTCGAAATTCTTGAGAAGATGTTCTTTTATGTATGTTATTTCTTTTCCATCGATCCATTGAGTATCAGTGAGATGGCTCAATGCTCAAAAATTCGTCTGCATTCACATATCCCAAGCATCCGTTATTTTTTGTATAAATGGAATAATAGCTCATTGTTTGTATACAAGCATATAGTCAAGCATTTCCCTTAAGTTTTTCACTCGATCAGAAAGTCGAGAAAGATTCCCCACGATGAGTTGATCTGACACTTTTCATTTGAGCTTTTGAAAAAATCTTTGCACTTTTGGATCGAGATTTGTAAAACTTTTTATATCATGGGAAATATCACTTCCATATCCATGGCAAAAAAGGACCATCAACTCTTCGTGCCCTAATCATGGGAAATTCCTGAGAGAATGTGCAAGTGCTTGAAATTGCTTAATTTTAATCAAATGATGAGCAAATTTTAGTGGATCAATTTCAGGAATAGTATCAATATTTTGAGCCAATAAGAAGTATTGCCTTTTATTTGCAATAGCCCTGATGATATTTCTCATATCTTCCTTTTGAAACAGTGATCTATTAAATCACCTTCATCCATACATAGTCGATGTTTTTGGGTTGAAGTAATGCAAAAATCTATCAGCGCAATTTTGTTCGATCATCCGAAGAGCGATAGCAACTTCATCAACGCCAACAAATTTATAAAGATATGGGAGAAAATTATGATGATGACCTCTTTCAATAAGTTTATTTGCGATCTGTGGATGAAGATCTTCAATATTATGAAACCTTTCGAGATATTCTGGAAGTAAACTTATCCAACAATCATCACGCAACATCTTCATAACAATTTCTCTGTGGAGCTGCTCAATTTCAGGAGTTTTATCGAGTATATCTATGAGAAACACATAATCTCATGCATCTATAAACTGCTGAGCCATCTCTCGATAATCAACAAAATGAAATATATCTCTGTGCTCGAACAAAATATGCCAGTCTTTTTTATCACTCAAAATATGATTTGCTATCTTATGAATGAAATTCTCATCATATTTATCGGCAATTTTTATCAAATAAGTATATAACTGTTTTGATAGACATGTATTGATAAATTCTTTTGATGGTATAAAAGCTGGTTGAGAGAGTATAAAGTATATGCATTCTTCAGCTACACTATTTGTATCATCTTGTTCTATACAGAATGCTAATATTTCCCCATAGTACTCATCAATATTTCTGAATTTCTCGATATTATGAATAACTTTGTATTTTTCTCACTCTGTCCATAGCTGATTTACTATCCTCTTATGACATGATTCGATTCCGATAAATTTATCAAAATTATCCAAAATCAAATTCACTCATGACTTTCGCCAATAGTTAATTATAGGCTTATTATGAGCTAATAACTTTTCTATAATATTTGTATGGAGATACTGCTGATCAGATATATCAAGCCATGAGATATCTAAATATTGGGCTAGATTTTCAAAACCCTCACTTATATTTTCATCTTGTAACAAGCATTCAAGAATGTTACGATGTTGGGTCTTCGGAAGATATTTTCAGATGAGCAAAAACATCCATGGATTTTCTTTGCTAGTTTCTGCACATACCTCAATCTCCTCATCGCTCATATTCGAAAAATCAATAGGAGTATCATCAGACAATAATATATCTTCCTCCGTTTCTTCATGTATAACCTGTCAGACCATTGCTCTGACTTGCTCTATATATTGGTCAAAATCCACCATCTTGGAATCATTCAATATATTTGCAGGATGATTATGTTTTTGTGTGACGGTTGTGGTGCTATTTGTAGTATGCATATACTCGAGGGTCCATTACATCATATTCTTGTAAAAAATGCAAGAAATCAATCGCATTCATCATGCATATTCAGATAATTGAGAAGATACTACGCAAATATCTCGTTCATAAATATAAAAAGCCAGCAAATTTGCTGGCTTTTTATATTTGTACTACTATTCATCATCCTCTTCGAATTTCACACCACGTTCTGCTCGGATCTTCTCCGTAATAGCATTTGGAACTTGTGCATAATGAGCGAATTCCATAACGTAGGTTGCACGACCTTGAGATGAAGATCGAAGGTCTGTTGCATATCCGAACATCTCAGAGAGAGGTACATTAGCTCGGATAATCTTTGCAAGACCACGCTCCGTCATCTCGATGATCTGTCCACGCTTTGAGTTGAGTCCACCGAGAACTTCACCCATATACTCTTCTGGAGTATTCACTTCTACGAGCATTACTGGCTCGAGGAGTACTGGCTTTGCTTTCTTTGATGCTTCACGGAAACATTTTGATGCAGCAAGCTTAAATGAAAGTTCATTCGAGTCAACATCATGGTAGCTACCGAAGGTAAGAGTTGCCTTGATATCAACAATCGGATATCCAGCGATCACACCACGAGAGTATGCAGCCTTGAGACCCTTTTCAATACCTGGGATGTATTCACGAGGAACCACACCACCCACAATCTTATTGACGAATACATTCTCTTCCTTGAGTCCCTCTGGATCTGCTTGACGCATTTCAGGAGTAATAGTCTCGAATGTCATAATCACATGACCGTATTGTCCACGACCACCAGTTTGCTTTTGATGCTTGGTCTCTTGGTCAATAACTGGTTGAGTAAATGTCTCACGATATGCAACCTGAGGAGCGCCAGTATTTGCCTCTACCTTGAATTCACGTTTCATGCGATCAACAAGGATCTCGAGATGAAGTTCACCCATACCTGAGATGATTGTCTGACCTGTCTCAGCATTGGATGTAACACGGAACGAAGGATCTTCTTCTGCAAGCTTGTTGAGAGCCATACCCATTTTTTCCTGATCCGCCTTGGTCTTTGGTTCTACAGAGATAGAGATAACTGGCTCTGGAAATACCATTCGCTCAAGTACAACGTGTGCATTCTCATCACAGAGAGTATCACCCGTCTTTGTATCCTTGAGACCAATGACCGCACCGATATTACCAGCTGGGATCTCTTCGATCTCTTGACGTTGATTTGAGTGCATCTGGAGGAGACGTCCAATACGCTCCTTCTGTCCTGATACAGAGTTGTATACGTATGATCCAGACTTGAGAGTACCAGAGTATACACGAACGAAAGTAATACGCCCTACAAATGGATCAGTCATCACCTTGAAGGCAATAGCTGCAAGAGGTTCTTTTGGATCTTGCTTGAGAGTAATAGCTTTCTCTTCATCATCTGGATCAATTCCGGTAATAGTACCATTATTTACATCCATTGGAGATGGAAGATAGTCAACGATCGCATCGAGGACAAGTTGTACACCCTTGTTCATAAGTGATGAACCACACATAAGTGGATAGAGTGCACTTGCAATAGTTCCCTTACGGAGACCCTTCTTGATATCAGCAACTTCGAGAGTACCAGCATCAAAGAACTTATTCATAAGCTCCTCATCTTGCTCGGCTGCACGCTCTACGAGCTCTGCATGGAGCTTGTCTGCTTCTGCTTGAAGATGTGCAGGGATAGCAATCTCCACAACTTTCTCTCCCATTTTTCCTTCGAACTCGTATGCCTTCATAGCAACGAGATCAATAATACCAGTGAATTCTGACTCTTCACCGATTGGCATCTGAATACGAACAACTTTATTTCCAGCAAGACGCTTGATAATAGAGTCATAAGTCATATTGAATGATGCACCTGTCTTGTCCATCTTGTTTGCAAAGGCAATACGAGGAACATCATACTTGTCAGCTTGCTTCCAAACCGTCTCAGACTGAGGCTCAACACCTTGAGAACCATCAAATACCGCAACTGCACCATCGAGAACACGCATAGAACGCTCTACCTCGATCGTAAAGTCAACGTGACCTGGAGTATCAATAAGATTGAGCTGAATTCCCTTCCATTCAGTCGTTGTTGCAGCAGATGTGATAGTGATACCACGCTCTCGCTCCTGCTCCATCCAGTCCATAGTTGCCTCACCATCGTGAACTTCACCGATTTTATGAGATTTTCCAGAGTAGAACAAAATACGCTCCGATGTAGTAGTCTTACCAGCATCGATATGTGCACAGATACCGAAATTTCGGATATCCTTGAGATCTTTGGAGATCGCCATACAGTTGTAGATTATAAAATTTTTGCTTCGGGATTATAGAGAAAATTGCCCTGATGACAAGGCAATCCCAAAAAGACGCGGATATTGTATTGAGAGAGGGTAAAAAGTCAAAAGATGCCTTTGATTAATCAAAACGAAACTGAGCACCCTCACGCTGAAAAGCACCCTTTGGATGACTATAGAATGGAAAATTATACATGCCATCTTTCTCAAAACTATAGGTCGGTAGAAAATAAAGCGAATTCCGTCATCGAAAAATATCATTTGGAGTAAATGAAATGAATGATGTTTTGAGAATATTTAATGGGTTTGAGAGTGATCGAACCGTGATCTGTTGTCTCCACACAAGCATGTCTCATATAACTATATCCCGTATGGTACGTGGTGCTATAATTTTTTCTATAAGAATAATTTGATCTTTTTCAAAATTCAGAGATACGATATCGAATGAAGCAAGCCAGTTGGAGAGAGGAAAATCCCCAAGCTTCTTTTGAGTACGGGTTTCAAAAACTTCATCTCCCTTCACAAAGTATTTTTTATTTGCTGATATCATCCCGAGAATCTGTCCCGTTGAAGACCAAAGTATGTTTGATCCGGTTGCACTCCATTCGTATACATTCTTTTCCGCGGTAATATAGAGCTCAGTCGACTGAGATTCTGGCAAGAAAATTCCATCATCTTTCGCATTCGAAAAGAACAAAATGCCATTTTCTGTAGCATCTGCAGACTGAACTATCATAAATCCATTCACATAATTATTATTGATAGCATTCACTCAAAGAAATGGTGTCGAAATAAGTACATCATTCGAACAAATCCGCCGAAATCACATTCTTGGGTAGTTTACCCTCATTCTATTTTCAAAAGAAGTACATATTTCTTTTGGATCAACTGTTGCATCGGGTATATCAAAGAATGTACGAACATTATTTTGCTCTTCGGGTGTTTGAATCTGTTGAAACACTACCCTATCTTTTATCTCATCAATTCAAAATAGTGCTAATTCTTGCTCTTTGGAGATCAAAGTCTGCTCGTATGCTTGACTCTCGATTTCTCCCGTATGTACCTTCGTAAGTACTACATTTTCATCCTGATCAGATAATTGAGCCGTTGATATAAATGCGAGCACATCGTCAAGTTGACTCATATCGACTATAACACGGTCTTCATCGATTCGAAAGGCTGGCAAATCTTGCTTTACGAATGTAGATGGATCAAGATAAGCTTGAATACTTATTGGAAGAAGCATTTGCAATTGCTCTCTTGTCACATACTTCGAAAAACCTGATATTGATAGATACTCAATATCTTTCGGTATATTAAGATTTGTTAAAATACCATACATATCGGATGCTTTTCAAAGATTTGTCATTTCTAACTGCCCAGATCATGTCACATATTGATACCATGATATAGTAAGCCCCGAAGAAGTAAGAACCGACTCTCCATATTCTGGAAATTGTGACTCTCAAACCTTCGCTAAAAATGTTGATCCAGATAAGAGCACAGAACCACTCTCAGCACTGAGTAGAACATCATAATCATCAGAGATACCATCTTTATCGCTATCATAAGTATTCGGATTGGTTTTCGTCGTGTATACTTCCACTTTATCACTCAGACCATCACCATCAGTATCAGGATTTATTGGGCTCGTCATATATTGATATTCTTCTAGATTCGTCAGACCATCGCCATCTTGATCATCTTTTGCATCATCTATTCCATTGCTATTCGTATCTTTTTTGTCAGGCTGAAGATATGGATAACCCCTCATTATTTCAAAATTATCATTTAATCCGTCATTATCGGCATCTTCCTTTCATGGAACACCGTTAAACGCACGGATCACATCATCACTCAAATTAAGGTCTTTCTTTTGGGTTTCTTGATATGGTGTTCGGTTGTATGGTCGGTAGGTAGCAACAGTATCGAGAAGACGAATTTTCTCATAAATCATTTGCTGAGAAGAAGATAGATTGTATTTATCTACTTTTTTTTCCTTATAAATATCATGTTTTTCAGAGTTTTGAGAGACACTATTTGATACAAAAATGGATGATGCACATCCAGATAAAATACATGTACTCGCAGCAAATAGAAAAATATTTTTTATCATACAAATATCAATAGTAAATTAGAACCTATCTCTCAATCACCTCACCAAATTCCTTTCGCCAAATATAGCGATCAAGAATGTAGTGAGTTAGCTGAATACTCGCAAGTCATGCAACAATGATCGGCAATATATTCTTCGTAGAGATAGAGTAGAACACATTACCAAATACGACTGCGTGTTCTCGCCAGACAAATTGATCCCAGCTAAATTCTTCAATGTATGCAAGTGCCATGACCAAGAGAAAAACTCAAATTCCGAGCAGTATTCGCGATATTTTTGACCAGTCAGATTTTCTTCTTGTGACGCTCGATATCACTAATCCGTGATAGGCAATCCCATGCAACAGCATGACTCCACAACCAAAAATCACAAAACTCTCATACACGATAATCCCCCATCACCAGATAAAAGCCGTCATGAGGATATAGAGATATTTGAGTGGATTCGGGCGATATCATTCTCCCTTTATAAAGTACATCTGCGAGAGAATATAGATCAAACTCAGCAGGATCGCAACGAGTGAAAGCAGGTCAAATCGTGCGAAGAACGGAGAGAGAAAATCAAACTCACCATCCACAAACCACTCCAAATCAATATCACCTGAACGCGATATCCAGTATGCAAGTGGTATTCCTGTTGCTATCCATAGAGCCATTTTATCGAGTCTTCGCAACCATCTCTGATCCATCTTCTGTGGGACATAATCTCTTCGGGCATAGAGAAGAGTGATACCAATTTGCTGCTTGATAAAATGATACGCAGCAATGAGAGCAAGCACCTGAAAAAGGAGAAAGAATCCTTCTCATTGTGAACTATATGCCAATATCAACAGCACAACAAATGAAATGATTGGTATCGCTGCAATGAGAGTCCGATATCCGCGACTCAATGTAGGTGCGGCAAGTACTCGAAAGAGGCTTCACCATACGTGAGAAACATCCACCAAGAGAACCAATAAAAAGAACCAGAGAGGATAATATCCAGGATGAATCATCTCAGGTGCAAAGAGCTCAAAGACGCCAGTCACTATGAGTACAATCGGAAATGCTGACCAAAAAAATATCCCATCAAACCATGGGGATATCAGTGTATATTTTGGTGATTGATTTTGCATAGCTAGACGCCGACAAAGTAGCTGCGAGTCTCTCCATCTTCGAAGGAAACTTGCAATATATCCTCACTGATCGCTGCTGATGCAATAAGCTTCTCTGGTGTGAGATCTGTACCAGCAATAGTCGCACCAGATTCATCCGTGAGAATGATCTGATCATCAAAAGTAAGCATAAGAAATCGTGGAGCGTTCTCATTTGCTTCACTCGGAGAGAGACACCAGTAAAAATCCTGAAAGTATCGAAGTGTTTTTTCTTTTTCTGGGGAGAGATTATTGATCGTTGAGTCGATGATAAATGTTCATTTTTCATTCTTCGCGATCACATATTCGCTATCAGTGTCTTCAAATACCCGAGTATAACTGAAGCTGGATACTGGTCTCGCTGCGAGAGTTCCTTGGTAGTATTTACCGGTTGATCGATCAACATAATAGTTCGCACCACTGGTCACAACAAAGGTAATATCACCTGAGGCTGTGATCTCCCATGTCTCAACATATTCTTCTTCTGAGAGGACAATATTCTCAGAAATCTGAACAAAATTGTCAGTAAAATACCAGTACGGTTTCGATTCTGTCGAGCGAATATCCTCGATAAAGAGTATAAAATGCTTGCCCCCCTCACTATCTTCGTAGGATCGATAGCCATAGTAATCAAAGAATTTCTCTACCTTCTTGGTGTTCTGATATGACGGGTTAAGAATGTATGGATAGTAGTAATCATCATCGTATCGAACATACATCTCATATGCACCGAGTGGTGTCATGTCTGTCTTGTCTCCATCGATCTCAAGATGAATATCATTCTTGATCCCTTTTTCGTAGGCACGAATTTCATCACCAATGCGTGCAATCACTACGAGACTCCCCTCTTGTGGTGTAGTCGAGTAGATATTATCAGCAAAAAGTGTGAAAAAATCACCACTTTGTTCATTGATAACGTCAATTTTTTGCGTCTTTGCGCCGAGCATATTCACTCCAAACGAAGCCCCAAGAGCAAATGATCCCTGATCGGATCGAAGATTGAGCGTCGCTCGATCATAGACAAATGGACGAATATCTCCTTGGTAGGATACATCAGAAGAAAAAGTTGCATCATATGGTCAAAGCTCTTTGCCATTGATCGTGAGGAAGTATTGAGACATAAAAAGAAAATTATTTTCCAATGGATCAAAAAGATATAATAAAACTAAGATTCTCTGCGAGCAAGCCTTCTTATCAGGTCTCAGAGAATTTCCCAGAAAGAAAATGGAGAGAGTATAAATATTCAGCAGCCGATGATTATTGATAGCACAACCATTCCCATAATGGGAGCTTCTGAACATAATGAGAAGCCAAAAATTACGAAGAACAACGCAATTGTTGGTCAAAAAAATGTCACAGCAAGTGTAATGAGAGCGGAAAAAAATAAAATATAATTACCAAAAAACAGCCCAAGGATACTGAGTACAATAGCAATACCTAGTCCGAAATGTATTTTAAACTGATCTAAATGCATAAACATGATAATTGAGCGAGAATTTACTTCGTATCAGAAACAAGTTATTTTGTAGCAAACATATATTGCACTCACCAATAACAGAGGCAAACGCTTGCAAGAAAAAATGTAGCTATACTATTAAATGCCGCTGCAAGAAACATAAATATAAAGAAGGTGATCACGGTAAAAATTACCGGAAGAGCTGGAATATTATTTGAATTCTTGGTTCGGCGAAATGCACACATCATCGTATAAAACGCAAAACAAAACACAAAGAAAGCGATCATTCAACTCATCCCAAATATGAGTGAGAGGAACCCGACAATCAATCAGACAATGATCATCGTGCGATGAGTTCCTTTGAAGTGCTTGATAATTACATTATGTGCTCCAAAAATGAGACCCATTGCTATTAAAATAAATATTTCCATAGACATCATTATCAAATAAAGCTTTTTGTATTATCCGTATACACCATCGTTACAACATTGTCTCTGTCATCCGTCGTGTGCCGAAATTGCCGACGCACAATATATCCAAGCACCTCTCGCATCGTCGTATAGATGGAAAATACGAGGAAATCATTCTTATCATTGATACTCTGCGGCTCAAAATACTGTTGATAAATATAATGAGACTCTTCGACGATTTCTCATTCAAAATGAGCTTTGTATATCTCACGACCGTATCTCCCAAATCGCCATTTTGCAATCCATCCATCACTCGAATCAGGCATCTTGCGCTGTGTATAGGGAATATGCTGCTCAATGATGAGCTGGTCTTCCTCAGAAAATTTCGATTTATGTTCATAAATCGTTGCAAAGAGTCACTTATCCTGGAGAATGATTGATTCAATAGGATTTGCGAGAAAACATCATCCATCGAACACTACCTGAAAGAAATCATCAGCAAACTCATAATCCGTCAAAAAAAATTCGAGTGGAAAATAAGAAAGAATAGCATCAACGGGGATTCCACGAACAAAAACTTGTCCGTCAACAATATGCATATCATAGATATCTCCTACTACCAAAGATGATGGCTCAAAGATTTCTGAGAGTATTTCCGCATAGGTACGACACACAAGATGATCTTCTTCTTCGAATGTGTAGGCTGTGAGAATAGCAATATTTTTGAGTCATTTTTCATCTCTCTTTCGCCTCCAAAAATCAAGGATGCTCGATCGGATACGATTTGCATGACTCGTATATCCAGCCGGAGTGAGCCAATCACTAAAATACATCGACTCTAATTGCATCCCAGGAGTATTTGCATTATTCTCAACAAATTTGATCACACCATTCTGATCAAATACTGCATCATAGCGAGCTATGAAATGCTCATCATAGGGATATTCCTGACGAAAACGATCAAGCCAAGGGCGATACTCATCGAGTCGAATATATCGCTCTTCATAGGCATAGATATATGCCTGTCGCATGATCGCATCGACACGACTCACCAGAGTTCGAAGATTCTCATCTTCCTCAGATGATAGACTCACAAATACCTCATTATCCACATAGTCAAAGTAGTCTTTTGGGAGATTGAGATTTCCATACAGAGCTTCTACTTTTTCTGTGACATATTGAGTATCCATTTCACGTTGTGGTGAGATATGTGGTGTTATTTGCATATTACCCTCCTCACTTAGAAAATCAGCCTCCGCCAAAAGAACTTACACTCTTCGAGCTACTACTTGAGCTCGAAGAGTAACTTGATGAACTTGAACTCGATCCAGAAGTCCAACGACCTCCAGATGACCATGGGCTCGATGATGAAGCTCCACTTCCAGTCTTGTATTTTGACTTGTCAGCAAATATTGGCGCACCATTTCTCATATCGATAATAAAGAGAAATATCATGAGCATAGCAAGCGTCCCCATAGCAACTCATGCTTGTCCTTTTGATATTTGATTATCACTCTTTCATTCACTTGGGATCGTCGATGAACTATTCTTTACTTTAGTTCCCGATGATGACTCATATTTGTTCATACCACCACCAGCGATCGAGAGCTCTCTTTGCTGGACGCGATTCGCAAGGTATTCTTTGTTCTTTGTGAGAACATAATCTTCATAATCCCCAATATCTCTGACACCCAGATAAGGAATTGTCTCTCGGTGAACGTCGATTCATTCTTTGATCAATGTTCACCCATAGAATGTATCAAAGCCTGATCTCTCATCAATATCGAGAATGCGGAGCTCCTGTATCCCTTGCTCCAGGAGAAATGAAGCATCAGGATATTCTTCACTCCTGAGTATCACCTGATGTTCCTTGAATCCTATCGCCTGTGCAATATACGAGTCAATCGTTGCAATATCATAATCAGGTGCGCTGTCATTCTCATCGAGGATACAATCATACTGCGCAATATCTGACGGTAACATCTTTACGAGTGGTACAAGAGCTGCCATAAGACGAGGATTCTCTCGTGCAGATGCAAGTAGGAGATGTGCCTCAAATGTCTTGGAGATACCATTCACAACCGGAGCACGATTGAAGTTGAGAGCTGCATTCTTCACACCAGCCTCATCGAGTATGACCGCCAAGAGTACCATATCAATCGGCGGAAGATGGATGAGAAGGAGTTTCTTCTTATTACTTTGGTTCTTCTTGAGTATTTTTGTCATCTCTCCTATATATGCAGCAAGTGAGGTGATAATTGCATCAAGATGGAGATTTTTCAAAAAAAGTGCCGAGTTCTGATAGTATTTGAGTATATCAGCTGTCTCCTTGAAGAAAATTCGCTCATAAGCATCATAGATTCACTTCGGTGTATTCTTCGGTATTGCGGCGAGTGTTTCGATGAGGATATTTCCATGCACTTGTCATCCTTCGCGTACAACAAAATCCTCTACATCTCGAGCAATCATAAATCTTCCCAATTGCCCTACACCGTCTTTTGTATTATTTTCATTATGTAATGATGCCATATCTCAGAAGAATGCTTAGTAGGAATAAAAAGCAACCGAAACCATCAGAGCAAGAACCACCAATCCACCTTCGATAATACTCGCAAGTGCTGTATTCTGATCGATGAGAATTTCTTTTTCCATTCGTGGCATACGAAAGAAAAGTGAGAGTAACCCTTGGAGGAACATCATGCCAATGAGTCCAAAAATCGCACTCCAAAGAAGCGATGGGAGAAATACTTGGAGAATCGGTGTCTCATGATCAGGAGTATAACCAGTGAAAAATATAGCAGCTGTGATAATAATCCCCTGCGCTATCACAACTCATTTTACAATATGAGCGAGTGCTTTGTTCTGCGTATTGAGAATCTCATGACGCACATCAAACCGTGTCCATATCTCAAAAAGCCAGAGTGAAATCGCTAAAAGGAGAATACCGAGAAGCAGATAACAAAGCCCGGAAAGTACTACGAATGGGTCGAGTATCATAGTGAAGGAAGCAAAGAATTAAAAAGCTCTATTTGCGTACGCACTTGTGCGATCTGTGAGATGAGTAACTGTTGTATCTCTCCGATTCGCATTCATGAAGTCTGAAGTCCAAGAGTGAGATCACTCGAGAGTGGAATCTCGAGGAGTGTACTGATATTTTCTTCACTATCAAGAGAACGAGAGAGTTCTCGAACAAGGCGAAAATGGAGAAAATAAATAGCATCCAGCAAGCCCACTATTTCATCATGAGAGGCTGATCATATATTGCATCAGGCAATATCTGCGAGATCGTATTTTTTCCCCATATTCATTTCATCGAGATGATAGATTGGATCGTATTCGAGAAAATATCTTCCGGAAAATTGCCCACGGAAAATACGAACAATATCGGAAAGAAGACTCTCAACAACTACTTTTGAAAGTTGTGGAGCGGGCATAAGACTCACTCGAATCGACGGGATCAATCCTATAGATGAAGAAAAACTAATCGTAAAAATCGTACCCTGAAATTCGGATAGAATCGTCTGAGTAGCGTGAGTCACATCCTCGTGAGTCTTCCATGATATTCCCATACCAGAGAGATAACCATCTACCATTTCTCTCACGATCTTCGTTCGCATGAGCATGCTTTCATTTGTATCAAGGGGCGTATGAAATACAACAATATCACAAATATTTCGAAGAGACATAGTACAAATCAATAATGATAGAGAGAGTGTAGCAAGTTCTTCGAAAAGCTCAAAAATTTCTTTTGATATAAAATATCTGTTAAGGATCAATTGTGTATGAATTTTACTTTTCATCTTTTTTTTTATAATTCCCCAATCTTCCCTCCAATCAAAGTAACACTATGCCATCACAAAAATGAGGAATTCATATTATAGGAGATCTCTACGAATGTTCTTTTGAGGATTTTGAGGCGATCTCGCAAGCATCAATTATTGGGACCTTTGGAAGTCTCATCGATACAACATGACTGAACCGACTCGGTGAATATATACATCTGTTCTGAGGATCATCATTTACAGCTGTGTTTGCTCTTGCAGAATCACACATATCCATTCACACATGGCCTGAATTTGGCTATGTATCGATCGATGTATTCGTCTGCAATCAGAGCAGCGATAATTCATCAAAAGCCAAGAGGATTTGTGAGAGTCTTATAGATATTTTTCATTCACAAAAACAAAATCTCCAAACCATTCATCGATCGATGGTCACTCATCCATAAGTCTATGTACGAACACAAAGAAAGTGACTATTGTCACAAAAGCACACTCATACTCTCTGACACAGGGATACTCCTCGATACTATATCCGAATTCCAGCATATACAGGTCATCCACCATCATGATTGGGGGAATGTACTCCTCCTCGACGGCGTGATACAACTCTGTGATACATACGAGTGGAGCTATCATGAGATGATGGTACATGTTGCTATGCAAACTCATCAGAATCCAAAGCGAGCCCTCATTCTCGGTGGTGGAGATGGTGGGTGTTTGAGAGAACTTCTCAGATATGAAAGCATAGAAGAAGTTATCACCTGCGATATCGATCCAGTCGTCACACAGGTCGCTCGCAAATATTTTCCTCACGTTGCATCTGGATTCGATAATATTCGGTCAACACTCGTCCATCAGGATGGTGCAATCTTTGTGCAAGAATATAGCTGAACTCCCTTTGATATCGTCTTCGTAGATAGCACTGACGATAGCGAAGATGGCGAGCTCGGAGGTCAGCTTCATGGTGAGGCAATATTTGCAGATATAAAGAAAATTACCCATCCAGATGCTCTCATCGTGAGCTATGGAGATTCCCCTTTTAGTCGTTCGGATTTTTATCAGAAGCAATATCAGATGTTTACGAGGAATTTTGCCAGTGTCGATCGATATCTTGCTTTTGTTCCGATGTACCACAGTGGTTGTTTTGGATTTTTTATGAGTTCTGATCTTCCCAGTATTCCTCGAAGATTTTGTGACCATCCAGGTCAATTCGATGATCTCAAATATTATACCCCCGGAATACACCGGTCTTGCTTTGAATTACCAAAATTTCTGACCATATAAAAATCCCAGCCTCCTCCAAGGCCGGGATAACAATAGTCATAATCTAGCGACAATATTTACCCTTCTTCGGAGATCGAGGAAGGAAAAAAATTGGCCAAAACATGGAGCAATAAAATGCGCGCGTTGCATAACGCTTGGTTGTGTAAACGAACAACGCCTCATGATCGCTCCACGTCAGATTAGGAAGACTTCTTTGTACATCCTTCCATATCTTTCGATATGAAAGAGTATATGCAAATAACGTCATCATCACACATATTTGATACATGCACAATACTTCAATCAGGACCGGAAGGTGCCATGTCATGATCAGCACGAGTATATTCGCTACGATCATAACAAAGAGAACATTTCGTTTTCTTGGACCGTAATTTGCAAGCCAGTCTTGCTTGTGTAGTACACACCAAGTACAAGTATTTGTAGAACTCATTGAAATAGACTCCTTATTTCTTTCAATCGTTTGATTACTCTATATAGTATATATTATTTGTCAAAAGTATATACTTCCAATCGCATACAATAAAGTACTTTCTACAGAAAAAATGAAAAAATTCCCAACTTCATCTGAAGTTGGGAATTTAATATTCGTGGTTTGGTTATTTTCTTAAGAGAAATATGAACCATCCCATCGCCCTTTTGAGGGCAAATTGGAAGTATTGTTTGGAGTGACTCAAGAGTATATATCGCCTCTTATCATCAGCACAAACGAACATATCCTTGTAATCTGCAAAATATCCAAACCACCAAACTACGACACCGATTGGATAGATTCCAATAATATAACCCCAATGAAACAGGATTTTTTCTTGGACTACCAAAGATAATAATGGTGTAAAAAGCAATATCATCATTACCAAAAACCAAACCTTAAAACCTCCTTCCTGTTCTGGATAGCAACCCTCATATGGGTACTCAACTGTTTTGTTCATGATCCTCTCCTTTGAAGCTGTGATTTGAACGAGAGAAATTATACAACATTCATCTATCGTGTCAATAATGATCAACATCCAATCATTTGCATTTGACAATATATATTCTATATTACAATGATTTCATCCAGTTGTCAAAAACTGGTAGATCAAAACAGAATGCTTATCATTCTCAAATTATGTTTGATTTTCTCTGTTCAGGTAGGCTGAATAGGGATGGGGGTACGCAATGATATTTTTTATGTGTTGGATACAAGCAATGATCGTTGTGCTGATTGCTTGTATGAGCTTAGGGGTATCTCTAGACTCGCTCGCTGTATCAATCACAGCTAACTTCATCTCGATCTTTTTTGGTATCTTATTTTTTCAAAGTTATCGTGCAACAGTCGTAAGAAAAAATGTGCTACAATATTGGTCAATTCCAATGATGGTGATGTTCGGTGTGGCAAGCGTGACCTTTCTGAATGTCAGTCATTTTAAGTCGGGCATTGGAGAGAAAGTTGTCCTTGATTACTACTCACTCTTTATACTTGCAAGTATCATTGCGATGTGCGTAAACTTTCTCAAGCCACCAGAAAAACATATGCAAATATAAAGGAGGTCCAGACGAAAATCCTTTCACATTTTTGTGCAAGGATTTTTTCATTCTCATCTTTTTCTATATACTACTTTCTGTCATTATTTAGCAACCTGTTATGTCCCAAAACAATTTCCAACTCCTCTCTTCCGATCGTATCGATTCACTCGATATTACCCTCCATATCTACGAACATAGCATCACACTTGCTCGTCATATCCATATTGAGAGCAAAAGCGATGAGAATACATTCATGGTAGCGCTTCGAACTCTCCCGAATGACTCTACGGGAGTCGCACATATTCTCGAACATACCGCACTTTGTGGCTCTCGATCATTCCCAGTACGAGATCCATTCTTCTCGATGCTCAAGAGATCACTCCAATCATTCATGAACGCATTTACTTCGAGTGATTGGACAGCGTATCCATTTGCAACGCGCAATGAAAAGGATTATTTTGGACTTCTCGATGTGTATCTCGATGCGGTATTCTTCCCAAAGCTCGATCCACTCTCATTTGCCCAAGAGGGACATAGATTCGAATATGATGATGATATTCTCAAGATCAAATGAATCGTCTACAACGAGATGAAGTGAGTCTACGCTGATCACTACCAACGCATCTACGAAGACCTCAAGATGACACTCCATCCTGTGACAACCTACCATCACGACTCAGGTGGCAATCCTCGCGATATCCCCGATCTCACTTATGAGAATTTTCGAGAGTTCCATGCGGAGCACTATCATCCAACCAATGCTACATTCATGACATTTGGAAATATAGCACCGGAACGAATTCAGGAGCGATTTGAAGAGAGGGTGTTGAGTGAATTCAAGAAAGGACACCAGATAAGTCCAAAGGATGAAAAGCGTCTTGCCTCACGAGAAGAACATATTTTTCACTACCCAAATCAAGAAGATGCAGAGTGCTACGTGCATATCTCGGTGCTTCTCGATCGTATCACCGAGATGGATAGATACCTTGAGGCCAGCCTCGTATTCTCCTATCTTACGGATCATGCTGGATCACCTCTCACAAAATGGCTCGATGAACATCCGAGTGTCATCTCACCATCACCCCTCATGGGTATCGATGATAGTGGGAGAGAAATTCGCATCACGCTCGGTGCTGTTGTAGCGAATCGAGAAGATGCAGAAAGTGTAGCAAATGATCTTGAGGTATTTATTAAGGGGCTTTGAACTCTAGTTCCAACTAAGGAAGAATATCAATCGCTCCTCGATAAACTTGAACTCCGTCTCTTGGATCGTGCGAATGGATCGAGCTATCCCCTCGGTCTCGAATATATGCTCACGATGATTGGTCATGCTATGCATGATGGCAATATTGCTCTAAGTCTTGATCTCTCATGAGCGACGACAAAACTCTCAGAACGTGTGAAAGAGCCAACATTCTGGAGCGAAAATATCGATCGTATCTGGAACAACAATCCACACTATGTAACTAATATTCATCTTCCTGATCCAGCAATGAATGAGCAAGAGAACCGACGAGAACGATCATATATTGAACAAATAGAAGCAAAACTCACTCTGGAAGAGAAAGATGCGATTATCGAACAATCAAGACAACTCAAACAGTTGCAGGAAACAAAAGAATCACTCAATGTCCTCCCAACACTCACTCTTGAAGATATACCAAGTGAACTCAAGATCGAGACTCCAATTTTGCTCGGTGATAAGAATCTCCATGTCGTTATCCCAACACAGTGAGTTGATCGCCTTAGCTCCTATACCAGCATTGAGAATGTAGATGAATTATCATCTTTGTCTCTCGCTACCAGCGTTCTCGGAGAACTCTCCACCAAGCATCATAGTTATACCCAGCTTGGTGAGAATATTGGCAAATACACCGGCGGAATCTCTCATTCACTTCATCTGCGAGCAAATGAGAAAAACACAAATGAACTCTATGGACTCTGGCAGACGAATACAAAATACCTCAGTCGCTATCGTGATCAGATAGATGGACTTCTCGGAGAGATGCTCCATGATACCATCATCGAAGATGAACGGCTCAAAGTTGTACTCTCAGATATGAGTCAAGGGCTTGATGCTCAGATTATTGGGAGCGGACAGAAATTTGCTATGCTTGAATCCACTGCCCTTCTCTCATGATACAGTACTTTAGGTGGAAAAACTCGAAGTGTACAAGCACTCCAATCCCTCAAAGAATATGGGGAAGATGCTAACTTTGAACGAGCGAAATCTGAAATCCAAAGATGAATCAAGATACTGAGTTCAAAGCAATTTCATTCTGTAGAATGGCTGAGTAAGACCGAACAAAATGCTCCAGTATTTGCATGAAATATTGCGATCACACCTCAGCCATTTTCGAGTACACTCTCTGGTGAGACAAAAATTGCATGGCTCTTTGAATCACAGGTTTCCTATCATTCACGAGCATATCGCTGAAATACAGCGGAACGAAACTTGAAAGATGATGCTACCAAAATGATCCTTGCACAGTACCTGCGCGATTGTTATCTCCATACGATGATTCGTGAACAGGGTGGGGCCTATGGAGGAGGAGCGAACTATGATCGAGACAGTGGAATATTTCGAACATTTTCCTATCGTGATCCGAGACTCCTTGCAACCTATGAGAGTTTTCAAATAGGTATGGAGCGTATCGCAAGTGAGACCGGCGATCATAGCGAGACACTCCTCGGTGCAAAGCTTGGAGTACTCTCAGGCTACGACAAAGTCGAGTCTCCACTCCTTGAATCCCAATCCTTGGTCCGTGCTATGCTGCTCTGACAAGACCTGAATGATCGCAATATCTTGAGACGACATCTTCTCGAAGTCACTCATCTAGATCTCGTCAATACCGCCCAAGACCTCCTCTCATGAGAAAGTGCTGATGCGAGCATCTCGGGGATGATCCATCGTGAGGTATTTGAGCAAGGTGGGTATAGTGTGAAGTTGTGGTCAGAGAAATAAGACTATGACGACTATTGAAAAACGAATTGAAATATTCGAGAATGTTCGCGATATTCCCTACTCCCTTAATATTTGGAATCCAGAAGATGTGGAAAAAGAACAAAAAGGAAATTGTCATGCAAAATCCCTCTATCTTCGCAAACTTTTGGAAGAAGAATGATACCAAATACGAAATGTCACTTTTCCTTACAAACTTCGAGATTTTCCTGATGAAGTAAAGTATATACCTCACCAGGTGGACTATCACTACGCACTCCAAATCTATTTAGATAAGCAATGGGTTACTATCGATCCAACCTACGATATATGATTGGCATGATCATGTTTTCATGTGAACAATTGGGATGGAGTATCGTCAACTCTCTACTGTGAAAATCCAATCTGAACTATTCAATACGAATGAGAGAAAAATATGAAATTGCAAAATTGATATCAAGAATTTTGTAGAGAAATGAAGGAGGCTTACAAAAAACATGATCACTTGATAACAAAATATAGCGAACAAATGGAAATGTATATACTCTCTATCAGAAGAGATCAGAAATTTATAAAGAGTCTTCCAAACAATCCTCTTTCATAGTTTTTTTCTAAATATATAAGGAACAATAGATTCGTATTGTTCTCAACCAACATAAAATCCCCGCCATGCGGGGATTTTGATTACCTCATTTCTAACACAAATTATATCATCAAAAATAATGAAAGAAACAATCTCATGAACCACTTAAGCTATCCAATAACTAACTATGAATTCAAACAATTGCACAAAAACCTTCAAATAATCCAAAGATATACGAATAACAACAAAGATGATTTGTCGATCAATGTATGATTTTTTTGCTTTTCAAAAAAGTATATGTTATAATTTTTGAGGGTTGTCTACCCATTTCTACAACAAAGTGAGACACAATGTCTCAGGAGAATAACATGAAGTATGTAAAAATGTTGCTGGTATTGATCGTTGGAATGGTTGTTGGTTTGATGTCTTATCAAAACCTCAAACCAACTGAGAGCAAGGCTTTACCGAGTAAAAAGGTGGTAGCACCTATGCAAACAGCCTTTGATTCATGCATGGAAAAGCCTGAAATAAAGGCTGAAATGGATGAAGGCTCTCTCGAGCTGATGGTTGCTCATGCAAATTTTATGAGTTCGGCCGAATATGTAGCTTGGCATAAGCCAACAAAAGCTGACCTCAAGATTGTCAAGAATCGCGAGGAAATCTTTCGACAAGTCGAACATAAGGTTCACTTGAGAAACGATGAACTCACACAAGCGTGTTCAAAGGGAAGACAACTTCCAGAGGAGCTAGCAGCCAATTAGTGCTAAATCCTCATTCAGACACTCACTCCGTGAGTGTCTTTTTTTATTTCTATCATTGATAGAAATAAAGTTATGTTTCTAAATTGATTATGAATTTTCCATAAAAAATGTGATATTCTATGACTGGGAAATTGTAACAAGAACACCTACTATCCTCAAAAATTCAATTTTCCCGTTCAGTTAGGCTGGGTATTAGTATGAAAAAATACATTCGTACTCCTCTTGAAAAATATAAACTCCCCGCAATGCGGGGAGTTTGATTTCATACCTCCCGATAGAAATTATATTTAGAGAGCAAGGCGAACCATGCTGTTAAAAGCACTCAACGCAAGATTTGGATCAGCTGCTTGAGTAATTGGACGGCCGACTACCAAGTAATTTGCCCCAGATTTGATCGCCATTTCTGGTGTCACAATACGTGCCTGATCATCTGCATCACCACCATTCAGACGAATGCCTGGCGTGACAATCAAGAACTCATTACCACAATCCAGACGGATTACTTTTGCTTCTTTACCCGATGCAACCACGCCATCGAGACCACATTCACGAGTAAGCTGAGCAAGACGTTTTGCAAGGTAGATAGGCGCACAGTCGATACCAACTTCGAGGAGATCATCTTGATCCAAGCTCGTCAATACCGTAACACCAATGATAAGAGGCGGGTGTGAGATGCCTTTCACTGCATTCACTGCAGCTTCCATCATCTTGCGACCACCACTTGCATGGACATTCACCATCCATACATCCAGACGAGCAGCGGCACGAATAGCGCCAGCCACTGTATTCGGAATGTCGTGGAATTTCAAATCAAGGAAGATATCAAAACCAAGAGCTTTTATATCTTCCACAACCTGTGGTCCACCAGCAACAAAGAGTTCTTTGCCAATTTTTAGTGCACAACATTCATCTGGATCGATGTTTTTTGTAAAATCCAGTGCCTGTTTTACCTCAGGAAAATCCAGAGCAACGATGATACGCGAGTCATTCGGCTCAGGTATATGAAGTTTTAACATAATACACCTCTCACTTTCCACTTTCACCAAGAAACTATAAGATATACACCGCATGATAGATACGATCAAAACTTGATACCAAATACCATTGCTTTAATACTATATACAATACATAATATAATTCAATCTATTTATGGACTTAATTTTTAAATTATACAAAGTGAATAAATAGTATTCCCTACGATCACCAATCTTCAGGAGTATAACACGATCAGAAATCTACCTTTTATCATCTCGACCCTAGGAAATTGTCATCCTCGCGCAGGCGGGGATCTCATAAGGCTACTTTGCTTCCCACCAGTTCTCCCCTACTCCGATATCCACATTGAGTGGAATGGAACCAAGATCTTTGTAGACTAGAATTTCTCGGAGTTTTTCACAGAACGCATCTGCTTGGAATCGCGGGACCTCAAAGACGATCTCATCATGAATATTCATAACCATTTTTACCTCATCAAAGAGCTCTCGAATAAGTCGATCTGCCTTGATAAGTGAGAGTTTGAGTACGTCTGCGCCTGTCCCCTGAATGGGCATATTCATAGCTTCGCGCTCGGCAGCACTTCGTAGCATCTTATTCGAGTCATTGATCCCATCGATCCAGCGTCTACGACCGAGGAATGTCTCTGCATATCATTTGGTGCGAACTCATTCAAGTAACCTCTCATAATAACTTCACACACCAGGATAAGCATCATAGAATGCCTTGATGAAGCTATCTGCATCTTTGCGTGATAACCCTGTTGTCTTCATCAGGCCAAAACCTGATATACCATAGATAACACCAAAATTCACCGCCTTTGCAATACGACGCTCATCTCATGATATATTCGTATGACCAAAGAGAAACTCTGCTGTCCTCTGATGAATATCACCTCATGCAAGAAATGCATCCTGAAAAGCCTGATCACCGGAGAGATTTGCAAGAATCTTGAGTTCCATTTGAGAGAAATCTGCCACCACATAGACCGTGTGCGAATCTTCTGGTCGAAATGCTCGACGCAAAATCTCACTTCCCTCACCATGAGCTGGAATATTCTGTAAGTTCGGGTCTTCACATGCAATACGCCCCGTCGCTGCACCGATCTGAATATAGGTTGGATGAATACGATTGGTCCGAGGAGAAATGCTTCGTGGGAGCACATCAAAGTAGGTTGTCTGCAATTTCGTTAGTGTACGGTACTCAAGAAGAGGCAGGATAATAGGATGTTTGTCTTGGAGGAATTCCAATACTTCAGCATCCACAGAATAGCCAGTCTTGTTTTTCTTGCCTGATTGGAGTCAGAGTTTCTCGAAGAGGATAACTTGAAGTTGTTTTGAAGACGAGATGTTAAATTCTTCTCATGCAGAGAAAAATATCGTCTTCTTGAGATCTTCTATTCTTCGACGAAGATTGACTGACTCCGTATCGAGTAAGGAACGATCTAGGAATACTCCACCTGCTTCCATACGTGCGAGCACTGGCGTGAGCTCATGTTCGAGATCAAATATTACCCTCATTGCTTCTCGATCACTCGAGTTATCTTTATCACAAAGAAGGCGAAAATATTCAGAGTCCAGAGCAAGAATATTCTCTGGAAGCGTCATATCAATATCTGAGAGGTTAATCCCAGATTGAGAGAGTATCTCTTCGAATGAATGTCTCTCTGATCTCGGGCGCGCATACGCCATAATTGCTGTAAAAATCGATCGATCTTGGTACATAGGGAGAATTTCTCCTATTGTATCAAAAGTTTGCTACTTCACAATTGTGAACGAAAATTTGCTCAAAATGAAAAGATAGGTTAGAATTCATCCAAGAATATCTATGACTTGATCAAAACAACCGCTCAAAGACTCCACAAGCCCTCAAAATGAGGAATTTATGAAGTTGCAAAAAGACAATGAAATTTTGCTTGAACGCATCACAGTCCTCGAACATATGTTGACGGAAGCTCGTCGATGGATGGAGAGAGAGGTACAGACACGAACCAAAGAAATTCAAACAAAACTTGCCACCAAGAGCACTATCCAAGCACTCAACGAAGTATTTGCCTCCAATAGTTGAGACCAAGATACACAATGAGTAGCAGTCAATCTCATTCGAGAATATTTTGGCTCCTACCTTGATACTCTCCCACATCAATTCTTTGCTTATCTTATCGAGGCAGAGCGGCTCTACTATATTCTCACCACCGAACGAGGATTTAATGATGGACTCCCAATTATATCAGTACTTACGAAGGCATATGATTGCCTCATCCATGAGATTATCACCAAATCTTTTGTCAAATACGCACGTGATCGACTCCGATGAGAGGTCCCGCCAAAATTCAATGATCCACTTGAACGAGCACTCATAGCTATGGTTACCAAAAATTATACTCTCTCCATTGGGAGAATCACACCACTCCTCTCACGGATTCGAGACCATCGTGAGAACGGAGTCACCCTTCTCCCTTATACACAAATATTTGCTGATTGGATCAAATGAAATGAATCTCTCGAAAAAAATCTTCTCTCAGAACCACTCAGAAAGAAACTTGTTAGACTTAACGAGAGCGAAATATTCGGGGAAAAACGTCATCGCTCTAGCATCAATCACGATGAAGTACGTGAAGCACGCAGCCTCCTACTTGGGAATTATGAGAACCAACAAAGTATATTTATGTTACTCGTGAAGATTGGGAAATAATGAAATATACGAAACTCAAGGAAAGCACTAGATCCCCTAACTCCTACCTGCATAAGGAATGACAAATAATTTTATGTCATCCTCGCGTAGGCGGGGATCTACCATTCTCTGTATTCCATCCTTCTAAAATATACCACACCATAAATCCAAAACTCATCCACTCAAAATACACACCGTCTCGTGTGTATTTTTGTTTGGGTCTAAACCAGTTGACGGTAATCCGTTACCCCATAAAATGGCTCTATGGAAG
>ERZ724510.77-NODE-77-length-51644-cov-8.796488_pt1 | contig 51644 bp, 48 predicted proteins | sample MGYA00376043_ERZ724510 | MGnify/ENA primary metagenome ERZ724510 (study PRJEB28724, sample SAMN07190888) | wastewater metagenome | isolation source: influent of sewage treatment plant in Hong Hong | place: USA: Christiansburg, Virginia | collected 2016-03-01 ... | reverse complement strand
AGAGGTATGGATAGATTTTCAGCCATACTTTAAGGAAACCGTAGACTATCCATCCTATAGGAATAATTGGAAGAACAAATGTGAAAATGAGTATCTTTATTCCTGCGAGAATTTTCTGAAAAATTGATGTACTTTCAAAAGGAAAGGAAAATTTCATGAGATATGATCGAAGCTTCGTATCAAAATTTTGTCACTCAAGTGAGGCGAAGAACAATGAGAGTGCTGGATTGAGTGTAAGTGCAACCACAAGAGATGCCAAGAGTGTAACTGTCAGAATAAATGGAATCGAGAAGATAAATTTCCCAATCAACCCAGTCATAAAGAGCATCGCAGAAAAAATCCAAACAACCGTCAAGGTAGTAGAAATAAGCACCCGTTTAAAATCACGAATAACAAGTAGAATTGCTTCTTTGGTTGTGAATTTTCCTGATCGCTTGTACTGATTGATCGCAGTTATAACTACGATAGCATCATCCACAAGAAGACCGAGTGAGAGAATGAGTGCAAACATCGAGAGAAAATTCAATGTTTGTCCTGCAAATGCCATAACCACGAAGGTGATGAAAAATACAATCGGAACAGCAAGTCCAGCAACGAAAGCTTCAATAACACCGATTACAGCAAAGTGAACAAGAATTACAATCGTAACCGTGATAATACCATCATGAATAAGCTGTGTGAGGTCCAATCGTATGCGCTCGGAATTATCCTGTATAGTTGTTATGATGAGTGATGAGGGGATCCTTCCATTCGCTCTCATTTCTTCGATTTTCTTGTTACCAAGATCGACAAGATCAAGAATAGATCCACCTGATCTTTTGACAATAGAGAGTTGAACAGAATTTGTTGTTGCTGCCAATCATCCACTCTTCATCTGTGGTGCAAAACGAGAAATGGTATTGCGATCGGCAGTATGAGCTCGAACACTCGCGATATCCTTGATACGAATAATACCTTGAGAATTCGTTGTTGTATTGGTAAGCTGTGTGAGAGGTAGATTGAGTATTTCATCGACTTTGTATATGCGCTCATCGATGGTAATAGCATGTTCTCCATCTGATGTATTCACACTATCAAGAGGAAGATTAATATTCTTGGATTTGAGAGCTATGTTTACGCTCTCAAGAGACAAACCAAAAGAGCTAAGTGCTATGGGATCAACAGAGATTTGATATTCCAACTTATCAGCACCTGTTACCTGAACATCTTGTACTCATGGAACTTTTTCAAGTTCATCAGCAATACGATCCGCATAGTCACCGAGCGTAATGCTATCCATATCTCAAGATACAGCCATCACCCATATTGGTTGATCAGAGAATGAAATCTCCTTTACAACAGGATCTTTTGCATCTTCTGGAAAGTCAGCAGCTGCTAAGTCGACTTGGTCTTTAATTTTTCTTGTTACATCAGCAGCATCAGCATTTGATTTAAATGTAACAACCGTTGAAGATAGACCATTTCTGATAGTAGATTCATAGGTATCAACCCCCTTTACACGAGCAATTTCTTTTTCAATAGGCTTGGTTATAAGATCCTCAACTGTCTCGGGAGGTGCTCATGGATAAGCGATAGAAACAGCAGCTTTTCCAATTTTTACCTCGGGATTAGATTCGAGTGGGAGTGTCTTCAGGGCAAGGAATCACGCAACAAAAATAGCAATAAGAATGAGGAGTATTACTCTTGTTCGTGAGAGAAAAGCACTATACCATCCTTTCCCAAGCTCCGGATCATATTCAATGTGTTCAATAGAATCATGAGAATGGTCGCGTGCCTTGCTGTGAGAATCGTTCATAAAAATCTAGAAATTATCGAATAACAACATTGTCGCCCTCACCATAAATTCCACTACTCGTTACAACCATAGTATCTGGTGTAATTCCGCTGAGTATTTCAGCATGATCACTTGATATTGCCCCGAGAGTTACTTCTCGCTTTGCAAGACGATCACCCTCTACCACCCATACCTCATATCTTCACTGACTTTTTGCTATAATCACCTTCATAGGGAGTGTCATTGATCCAGTCTGGATATTGGATGGATCACTCATAATATTAGCGTGCACTCGTACAAATTCTCAATAGTGGAGACTTGCATCATTCATTGGAACAATGTCAACACGATAGAGCTTGGTATTCGCATCTGGCGCACTTGCTATACGACTTAAACGACCAGAGAAGCTTGCACTGGATGAAAGACTTATGAGAGATACTTCATCACCAACCTTGAGCGCCTCAATAGTATTGAGTGGTAGATCTGTGCGGATAATTTTTTTTGCATTCGTAGCAAGAGTGAAGAGCGGGGTGCCAGGAGATACCGACATTCCTGGTTCGACAAGACGTGCCGTCACAATACCAGTAATCGGAGATAAAAAGCTGCCATTCTTCACACTTACATTAGCAATATCCCTTTGTCATTTTGCATTGTCTACACTTGCTTGGGATTGTGTACGTTGAGCAGCAATTTTTGCTTCGAGACTTTTCAGGTTTGCTTCTGCAAGTTTGAGTGCATTATCAGAACTTTCACGCGCTTGATTGATTTGCGCTTTTGTGTTTTCAAGATTTTTTGCAGATATTTGCGCTGTTGCAACCGTGTCTGATCCACTTATGAGACCATTTTGCTCCTGAGCGATCTCGAGCGTTTTCTTGAGTGAGAGTTCTTGAGTTTCAAGATTGGCACGAGTTGTGGATCGTTGAGTTGTGAGATCTTTTTGGTTATTTTGTAGGCTTGTCAGCGTGGACTCAAGTGGGATTAGTGCTTGTTGGCGCACACTTACTTGTGAGAGAATTGCATCTGATTGAGTCTGGGAAAAACGATTTACATCAATAACTGAATTTTGGATAACAAGAGTGAGAAGACGATAGAGCTCAACGGTCGCTGTATTTGCTTCACGTGCAGCTGATAATCGATACTCTGGATCACTCTCAAATGTACGACGATATGAGTCGAGGAGACGGTTTGCTGCTAAGAACGCATCGCCCGCTTGTTCTTTTGAACGTGGAAGTTTACTACCGAGATATGGTTCATAGAGATCGTTCTGATCTTTATTTTTATCAGTCACTCCGAGAATTTTATCAGCAGATTCGAGCGCAGGTTCAAGTGTTGATACGACCTGAAGTAGGGTCGCATCTATTGTTTTTGAGAGGGTTGATGCGCGGTCATCAAGACTTGAGAGTGATTCTCGTTTTGTTTTATTGAAATTTGAAAGAGCAAGCTCTGCTTGTTCAAGATTTGTTTTTGCTTGAGCAGTGCTGTTTTGGGCAGTAAGCACTCAGAGATCGAGCTGTATTTTTGTTGTATCGTATACGCTTTTTTGACTCTGTTTTGCATTCTCATATTGGATATGAGCAGCGCTCAAATCAGCCTCAAGGCTTGCGACTGTACTTGCTGCTATACTACTTGCATTATTGAGTGCTGTCTGCGCATTACTCAGACTCAAGCTATTGGTTGTACTTGAGGTATCAATAGTTGCAAGTGAAGATCCAAGAGTGACGTTCTCACCAACATGAAAAGAAACAGATGAAAGTATGCCAGCACTTTGGGATGATATGGTTACCTCGGGATCACCAATAACACGACCAACGATCGTCTGATCAAGAGATACTCAACCAGTCATCGCCTTCATTACCGATACTTGAGTTGGTATTTTTTCTTCTATTTTTATAGCAGTGTCATCTCCACAAGACGCTAGAAAAACAGATACAAATACTCATAAGAGAATGAGTTTTTTTTGAGGAAAACTAGTCATGTATTTCATTTTGGAGGTAAGAAAGAAGAGCTGGAAGGTCACTATTTTTAATTAAGCCAATAGCAATGCCACCTTTTGTTATAACGGTGAGGGTATCGCCTGATTTGATAGAGAGCTTGTCCCGTACATCTTTTGGGATGACGATTTGTCCTTTTGATCAGACAATAACGCTGGAATGTATCTCTGTTTGAGCAAGAGAACATTCATCGTGAGGATGAAATGTCATACAAGTATGAATAAGAATACTTTTCATAGTATATTGATTTTCTGATTTTGACAAAAAGAAAAACTAGGGCATAACCCTAGTATAAAAATTGAATTTCCGGAATTACGTCCTTATACCTGCTTGAAACGAAAGAGTCGCCCGATGGCTTGGTTCGCCTCAAATAGAGTACTTCCGTTTTGTTTATAATGTTCCTCAGCTTCATGGAGCTGGTTCAAAGCCCCCTCGAGAATATCATCATCTTCGATAATATCTCTTTGTTGCAAAACAGCTACTTTTCCTTCCGCCTCCTTCACTTTCCTCGCAAGATCAAACCCCTCCTCTGTAACTTTAGTTTGATGATCCCGCAAGGATTGATACGTCGGTGTATAGTACTCGAGGTAGTAGAATATGGCTGTATGCAAAATGGATACATCAATAGTATCCGCTATGGATACTATTGCTATTTGCTTTTCATGGCGCAAGCAAATCCGTATAAGATTATCCTCAAGTATAATCTGTGGTACTGCATCCATCTTTACTGTAGTCATACCTCTACTCACTCTGCATAAGCGGAATAAAAAAGTATCGCTATGTACATATTGAACCTTCGCATTCGCATACAAAGCGCTGAGTATCGATAGACACCTTTGGATATCCGCGACGCGTGAATCATTATCCCACGATGAATCATAGGATAATTCAAAACATATCGGAGACTCCATTTTAACCTCCTCAGTTATCCAAAGAAACAGCACAATGCTATTTCTTTCATAACCTTTATATGATATTTTGAAATAAATCAATTTTTACTCGTCTAAAAACTTTCACCACTCTCCATTTTCCATATACTTCATCATCCCTCAAAGAGTTTCATGTACATTACGAGTCCCCACGCACTCACGACTATTGCTTATGCGCATTCCCATGATTGATCGAGTATTATTCTCACAGAGAATGAGAGTGATAGTTTGATGCTTTCACGACTTTGAAATCTCTTGTCTCAGTCGATTGTGCGATCAAGTGATGTAAGTCACGCACTCACGGCTTGCGTATTCTGATATAACGCTCTTCTTGAAGAAACTAATATTCCTACTGGATCATGGCTCTATCCACTCGAACAAAATGCTCTTTGTGTCAGTTGTGGTCAAGAGATTGATATTCTTAAAGTTTCTGGAGACCTTTTTGAGCATGGTTGGATCTATAATGAGACTCTCTCAAGTGAAAAAAGCTATAGAAAGCTCTGAGATACGATACAGCTGAGCTTTTGATGAGTGGATTTTGATACGCTTTCTATTTCCTGGTTTGACTCAATAATTGAATCGATAGTGTTCTTGAGGAATGGGATTTCCTACCCAAAGCGTACAATTCTTCTTCCGAAACTTTCTATAGAAAATACTTGAATTGCAATAAATGGAGTACTCGAAAATCCAAAAGAATCTGAGCCGAAAGAGTATGAAAGAGAGCGAGGGTATAGTGATCTCAAAAATATTCTTGAAAAATACAGTATTCATCTCATCTCTCATCATCGAGATTTCTCATCAACTCTGAAATACACAAAGGATTGGAATAAATCTATTCATATAGGACGTACCACCTCATCCAATACTGAAATATCTTCTGTTCGCATTGAGAGTATTCTCAGCCTCAAGCATGTACTGGAGACTGAGAATGTATTCATCCTCTCCAAATATCCCGCAAAGATCACAAAAAGGCTTATCGATCTTGGTTTGCCTACTCCGAAGAATCGAGAGTTACCTCCCATGGCACGAATAGAATCACATCGGGTTGGATGAGATATTGGTGAGGTATATACACAATTTTTTCATACTTCGTGAGACAAGAATACTCTCACGGTCCTCTCAGACGATGTTCTCTCACCACTCATCATGAAGCGGAGATGAGATCGAGAGAGACATGCGAGTATTGACCTTCTTCTTCAGATTGAGCATGGTGATTATGTTGTGCACATCGACCATGGAATAGGCATCTATGAATGACTTGAAGAAAAAACATTATGAAGTCTGACGCGTGAGTATATACGTATCAAGTATCGTGATGGGAATATACTCTATGTGCCTGCAACTGAGGTGTACCGAGTATCAAAATACGTTGGAGAAGAACATCCAACCCTCAATAACCTCTGATCTGGTGATTGGCAGCGAACTATAGAGCGTACCAATGAAGATGTTGAACAAATAGCACGTGAACTTCTGAGTCTCTACTCAGAACGCAAAAAAATACAATGATTTGCATTTCAAGAGTTTGAACAATTGGAAGCAAATTTTCGTGAGGCATTCAAGTACACCTATACCAGCGATCAACGTCAGGCTATTGACGATATTCTTTCTGATATGGCAAAGGGAGAACCCATGGATAGACTTCTTTCATGAGATGTATGATTTGGAAAGACCGAAGTAGCGATGAATGCAATCTATCGAGCTTTCCTTTCTGGCAAACAGACAGCTCTTATTTCACCTTTGGTGGTGCTTGCACACGAGCATGCACTCTCACTTCAGGAGCGCCTTTCTCCATTTTGAATCAAGGTTGGACTCCTCACTCGGATGGTAACACCTCAAGCTGCAAAGAGAGTAATAGCATGACTGAAATCAGGTGATATTCATGTGGTTGTATGAACCCATCGAATTCTCTCTGAATCGGTTGAATATAGGGATCTTGGTTTGCTTATTATTGATGAGGAGCACAAGTTTGGTGTTATGGATAAAGAGAAGATCAACCAACTTAAGACTAATATCGATATTCTTTCACTCTCTGCAACACCCATTCCACGATCACTGAATATGGCTCTCTCATGAGTGAAGAAAATATCGATTCTCACAACACCACCGAGAGAGCGAAAACCTATCATTACAGAAATTCATCCGTGGGATCACAGGCATATCTATACACTTATTGAACGAGAAATTGCTCGTGGAGGACAAGTTATTGTACTTCATAATCGAATTGCAACACTTACTATGGTGAGCAAAGAAATTCACAATATTTGTGCATGAATTAAAACACAATCGTGAGACCCAATAAGCATTACTATTGTACATGGGGGTATGGAGAGAGAAGAACTTGAGAATCATATTCTCTCATTTCGTGAAGGAAAAAGTAATATTCTTCTCTCTACAACGGTTATTGAAAATGGTGTGAATTTTACAAATGCCAATACGATTATCATACGAGATGCACAGGATTTCGGGCTTTCATCACTTCACCAGCTCCGCTGAAGAGTCGGTCGGCGTGATCGAGAAGCATATTGTCTTCTCACCTATACCAAGACTGATCTTGCAAATGATGCAAAGAAACGTCTTATTACCCTGCAAGAACATTCCTATCTGGGTGCTGGATTTGAACTTGCTCTCAGAGATCTTGAGATCCGTGGAGCTTGAGAAGTTCTCTGAATCAAACAATCTGGGCATACTCGAGAAACATGAATACCGGTATTCATGAAAATGCTCGAAGAAAAAATAGTAGAACTCCAAACAGGAAAAAAAGCATCCAATCAACAAACCAAAATAGAACTTGAACTCTCGGTACTCCCAAATGAAGCAATTTTTTCATCAGAGTGAGAAAAGATCCATTTTTATCGTCTTGCAGAGTCGATCACGAGTATTGAAGAGATAGAAGAGCTCGAGAGTGAAATGCTCTACGAAGGTGAAATGGGATGATTATCAAATTTTTTCAAGCTTCTTAAATCCAAAATTATTCTGAGAAAATATAGTGTTACAAAGCTTTCTCGAATTGGAAATAATTATTTTTTTGAATTTCCAAAAGGTACAACACCACAAGAAATCCGTGATTTTCTTGAACTTGATAAGGATGGAAATATAGTTGTGGTTACTATGGAGCGACTCCGTATCGATGCACGATATGTTGGAACACCGGAAATGATGCTAGACTGGATAGTCAAACACCGCTTATAGTATCCACTTTAGTACTTTTGATTGCTCCAAATCCATCTCTGGCTATACTCGAAATATGAATCAAAAAATACAACGCACGAGCATTCACGTCAATAAAAAAGCAAACTTTGATTATGAGACGATCGAGACACTGGAGGCAGGTGTTATTTTGCATGGCTGGGAGGTGAAAGCGCTTCGAGAAAAATCAACGAATCTGAAGGGATCATATGTTAGTTTGAAGAATGATTCACCCGTTGTTATAGGATGGCATATCACTCCTTATAGACAATGAGGTATCACACTTGGGCAAAATCCGACGAGAGATCGCACGCTTCTTCTCAAATCAAAAGATATTATTAGAATCTCCGAGAAGATCAAAGCTGGATGATTAACGCTCATCCCACGGGAAATATATTTCAAAGGCAATCTTCTCAAGGTTGAGGTTGCACTGGTTCGCGGACGCAAAGACTACAATAAAAAACAACTTCTCAAAGAGCGCACGCTCAATCGAGAAGCAGAAGTCGCTATGAAACATTACTAAGTTACACACTATGAAATATTCAGAACTCATCAATGTCGCAACATTCGGTAAACAACGTCAAACATTCGCAGAAGATCGCTGAGAAGTGATTATCTATTGTCGAGAATGTCTCCACACTGTTGCGTATAATGAAGAGGTAAAAAAATGCCCTCAATGTGAATCAAAGGATATCACGATTGGGACAAAGGCATCATTGGAAGAATTCTATAAGAGGAAGAGAAAAGGAAACTAGTCTCATTTCAGGATTGCAAATCTGGAAGAATAAGAAAGAAGAGCTACTAAATTTCTTGCTTATAACAAGGGGTAGAACCTTTATTTTTTAAATGAATATTTTATGACAGATAAAATATATAGTGATGCCAAAATCGCAGAGCTTTATGATTTATGCAATACATGGGGAGATGATAATGATTTTTATTTATCTCTTGCAACTGGTAGTGAAAAGCTGAAAATCCTTGATCTCGGTTGTGGAACGGGAATTTTATCTCCATGTATTCGCAGAAAAGGGTCATAGTGTGGTAGGATGCGATCCTGCTCCTGCTATGCTTGAAATCGCAAGAAAGAATGATAAAAATAAAAAAGTTGAGTGGGTACTTTCTGGGGCTCAAGAATATAAATCTACAACACTTTTTGATCTCATCATTATGACTGGTCATACATTTCAAGTGTTTCTTGCAGATGAAGATGTATCAGCTATATTTAAAGTTGTGAAAAAATGTTTGTCTAAAAATGGACTTTTTGTTTTTGAAACACGCAATCCTCATATAGACTGGATAAGAAGATGGTCGAATAGTACGAAAAATATTCAATGCCCATCAGGGGAAATGGTTATTATGTCAACGGATTCAGTTAAGCAAGATGATAACAAAATATCATTTAACCATCATTATAAATTTCTCAATGAAAGCATTGAATCAAAGAGTGCTTTACTGTTTTTATCAAGTACCCAAATTAAGGATTTGTTGAATAGAGAAGGTTTAAGAGTTATCGAAGAGTATGGAAATTGGGATTCTTCACCAATAAGTGATCAAAGCCCAGAAATGATTTTTAAAGTAATGCACACATAACAGTTCCAAATAACGATAAAGTTTCGGGTAAATAGAAATAAAGCCTTAATCCTAACCTCTAAATCCAACTCCAACTCCTTTGGTGGTGACTAGTTACTCGATTTCATTCTGAAAATAACTTTTTTTGATGAAAGAAAAGTATTATGTACAATGAATGTTATTGATCTATAGAGAATATATGATTTAAGAAAAAATAAAATCATTGAAGAGTATTTGCATTGTAATTGGGGCTTGACAATCACCACTGAGACATAAACGTATCAGTATCCATACCCTTGATACGAAGACTGTAAAGTTGTTGTTGGCTCATCAAATCTCGTTGCTTAATTTTTTGCTGAAATTCTTCCAAAGGTAATGTCGGTTGTTTAATATGTTGAGTGATAGCCTCATAGATCGTCTCTTGAATTTGTGATAGAGAAAAAGCTATAACTATGCTTTTATCAAAACCTAGTCATGATATGATGTTCATAACATCTTCGTCGTTATGAACAAGCGATCGTATAAGATAAGATATTTTATATTTGCCGATTTTTCATTCTTTTGCGATAAGTAAAAATTCTTTTTTACTTATTTTTAATGCTCTCTGTAAGTTTTCACGGATGATTTGTAGCATTGCTTCTGAATATACTTTCCCAAAAAGTTTCTTAAAAATTCAAAGTTGTGTTGACACTCAGTATAAACTTTTAATGAATTCAATATCATGTTGATGATGCGGTACCAGATTTTCTTGCAGAGCAGCTTGAAGAATAGTAACGATCGATTTATTATATTGTTCAATATAATAATCCTGAAGATGTTTTTTGAAGGCACCTTCATTCTCACCTTCTACAGTTTGAAAGTGTGGGAAGATTAGCTGAAAAAAGTCACATACACATTCATGGTATGATTTTTTGGATGTAAAAATATTAAAGAATTGTAATATTTTAGCAATTGAAAGAACTGATGGTTCAAAAGAATATAAGCGCAATACAGCAGAAGGAGATTGAGTTTGCATTTTTTTATAAGCTTTTTGAATTTCAATATTTGATGAAAAATCTGCCGGTAATTTTCCAAGAAGTGCAACAGTATATGTATTATATATTTGTATATCATCATTTGATCGAAGTAATTCTGGTGTATCTTGAAAAATAAAGTTAAGAAACCTCTTGAATTGATAATCTTGTGTGAATCCATCTTTGGGGAGAAATGGATAGCCAATCATCTGAGCGAGCTTGCTTACTTTGTGACCATGAAAATCAATTTCACTATAGGCGATATCCCAGAGTTTACCATAAGCGATAGATCTCATCCTTGATGCATCCATTTCAACCGGAGCATCAAAAGTATGGAAGAAATGAAAAATATCATCCTTTGTTATAGTTTTTTTATTTACAGATGCAAGGAATAGACCCATCTCAGCTAGTTCAAGTATATGATTTCAAAAATCTAATCAACGTATACTAAAGTTTTTATCTTTCTCTACGCTTTGTATATTATCTTTCTCTACGCTTTGTATATTATCATTCTTTCCGTTTTGCGCTTTGCGATACTGTTCATGGATTTGACCAATCCAAACAAAATTCATAAAACTTCCTACATAGTCAAAATATCTCACTGTACCATTTCATCGCAAACCTCGACCAAATTGTTGAAAAAATATTTTTGGATTTGGGGTATTTCGTGCAAGTATAATATTTTGTACAATAGGTAAATCAACCGATTCATTGAGTTTATCAACCACTACTAGTATTTTGCAATATCAATCGCGAAGCATCTGAAGTCAATGATTTTTTGTCCCCGAATGATAAGCAAGAACATAATTATCTTCTATAAAATATTTCTGTAATTGCTCTACAAGATCGTTGGCAGATTTAATGCTATTAGTAAATATAACAGTTGGATCTACTTTTGTCAGAGAATCTTCAATATAGCTTATTTTTTTCACTATATCTGTCGCAAATCATACAATATTTTCTTTAGAGAAAAGATCTTCAGCTGGTATTATAAGATTATTGAATCGATCAGTAAGATGAGCAAGTCATATCGATTTTCGTATTGGATCAATTTCTCATTTCAAAAGCTCAACTTCCGCACGCATCTCCTCAACTTCCTTAACAGTAGCGTTTGTTCCTGTAACGAGATTGTATTCTACCGCTGGAGCGAAACCACTGGCTAAGTATTCTCATAATCAAAACGTATACACCGGATCACCAAAGAGTTTCGTGGTGAGATTACTTGGTGTAGCAGTAACAGGGATTATCAAAGGGGAATTTCCATTACGACCAGTCATATTAAGAGCATCGAGAAGTTCACAAAAATCGTTTTCACCTCGAACATTATGTGCTTCATCAATTATAATCACATCAACATATGGTATTTTTTTGACAAGTCATTTGAGTTGTGCAGTCTGATAAGTGCTACAAACCAGTTCATCCTCATGATTTTCGTTTGTAATTTCAACGTACTCATCCCTATCAGAGAGATTATCTCAATCTTGACGTGAATGATATGTATATACAGAGAGATTATTAATGATCTCTTGGGAGAGAATTGGTGGTTTCCCACTCTCTCCTATTCGACCATAAATCAGATCATCTCGAAACTGTTGAACTCCATCAATACGATTACTTAAGAGCACAATCTTTAAACCATTAAACAAATTTTCATTTTTATGATTTAGTCTGTTTCGTGCTTGTATCAATTTTTCTAAAATTTTTCAAACCGTAACAGTTTTGCCACTTCCTGTAGCCATCTCAAGAAGATGAGCATTAGGAAACTTTGCATTTCCTGTAAACTCAAGTTTTTCTTGGACTAATAACTTAGCGCCATGAACAACTCTTTGTATAGCAGGTTTTTGGTGTGGTCGAATCGTATAACCTGCAGTATCAGTACTATTTAATTGATTCATATCCTTTTTCATGATTAATTTTAATAATTAAAATATTCAATATACATATAATGTCAATATATGTATATTATAAATGTTTTATAATTGTGATCTCTTTTTTTATGCATGATACACGATGATTTCTCAGCTATCTATAACAGGTATTATATCTTTCGGTAATGTTTGACTGCGCTCTAGAATATCATAATGTATTTTTTCGTATTCGGACATAGTGAAAAATTCTCCAAAAAGTAGATCACGTAAACGAAAATGACTCATCGTTGCTCTTCCTGTAATATTCGTTAACAATTTGCTTCCCAGTATCTTATTAGAATCGCGATCCTCCATAAATATATTTATTTCACGAAGTGTTTCTGGCGATAGAAGCACTCTTACATAATCACGTTCATATTGTTCACCACCCTTGATTCGTTGCCATGCCCAATCATATTCTGTGAGTAAGTTAACTTCTACACTGACCGCACAAGGTAGGGAATATAATGACGTCTTATGAGTTCTTTGAAAAAACGATTTCTTCCGTTAATAGTTAGTTGTGTACCAAATTGCACACCGTAAATAGGTATATGTTGCTGAAGTTGCGCCCCCGTATATGCATTATCGATATTTATATATCAGAAGTTTTCTCGTAGGTAATGACAAATTATTTCCAGCGACTGTTCATTTGTCTCATCCCAAGAATGATTATCACTACGATCAATGAAGTAGTAACTTCAGAAGTTAGAACAATAAATAGTAGCAATCCAGGCGTCATAGAAATAGAGAGTGAAGAGACTGTAAGAGGGAAAGCTATTTGTATATGTAGTTTTTTCTTTCCATGCATATATAGTCGCAGTCATTTTGCGCGTATTATAGCTATATGTATGATTCTCTGGAATTTTTATCGATCTTAAGTTTATTTCTTGTGGTGATAATTTTGGTGGTCAATTTAATCACCGTTTTTTCGAAATCAAGAATACCGAACCATCGATGAAAAACAAGAGTTTTCAAAAACTATTCATTCATGGTTCGATAGAAAAATTTGAGTTTCTCTTTCATCTCTCTATAGTGGAGTCGCTTTTACACAAAATATTTTCTCTTATGACGGATAACAAAAAAGAAGCTCTCAAAGCAGCACTTGCTCAAATCGAAAAACAATTCGGAGCAGGATCAGTAATGACTCTCTGAGAGCAATGATCACTCAAAGTAGAGACATTCTCATCTGGCTCAATCGCACTCGATAGTGCTCTCGGTGGTGGATATGCAAAGGGACGAATTGTCGAGATATATGGACCTGAATCTTCTGGTAAGACAACACTTACTCTCCATGCTATTGCTCAGACACAAAAAATTGGTGGAACTTGTGCTTTCGTCGATGCAGAGCATGCACTTGATCCAGAATATGCTCGCAAGATTGGAGTAGATGTTGACTCCCTCATCGTCTCTCAGCCAGACTATGGAGAACAAGCTCTCGAGATTGTTGATGCACTTGTTCGTTCTGGAGCAGTTGATCTCATTGTAGTGGATTCGGTTGCTGCATTGGTACCGAAGGCAGAAATCGAAGGAAATATGGGTGATTCATTTATGGGTCTCCAGGCTCGTCTGATGTCTCAGGCACTCAGAAAAATTACTGGTGTTATCAGTAAATCAAGCTCGACGGTCATATTTATCAACCAGATTCGTATGAAAATTGGTGTTGTATTTGGTAATCCAGAGACAACTACTGGTGGAAATGCTCTCAAATTCTATGCCTCACAGCGCCTTGAAGTTCGTCGCAAAGAAAAACTCGAGTCTGGAACTGGAGATGACAAGGAGGCAACGGGAAATCGTACAAAGGTAAAAGTTGTGAAGAACAAGATTGCTCCTCCATTCCGCGAAGTTGAGATGGATATTATGTTCAACGAAGGTATTTCAAAAGTTGGCGAGATTGTGGATATGGGATCTGAAAAAGAGATTATCAAAAAAGCTGGAGCATTCTACTCTTACGGCGAAACCCGTCTCGGTCAAGGACGTGAAAATTCAAAGGATTTCTTGAGAAAGAACCCTGAAATTGCGAATGAGATTGAAGCAAAAATTCGCGAAACACTCGTGAAATAATTTCATATGAAAAAATCACTCAAGGTTTACTTGGGTGATTTTTCTTCATTCGCTGTATGATTCATGTTGGATATTATTGACAATACTATCTATTTGTATTTAATACTCATTGTTCATATCGAAGTATAGGAGCATGTTATGACAATTTTCAATATCATTGTTTATCTGTATACACTTCCAACACGTCTGAGTATCCGTAAGGATTGCAAAGAGCTTGTAAGCAAGATAACTAATGAGTATACTCATATAAACGATAAGCGTGAGCGTGCAAAATGGGTACTGGAAAGTTTCAAGCGTCATTGCTACGGGGATATTTGGCGCAAATACCCAACCGATTGTCTTCCTCTCTTTGAGGAGGAGCGCTCACGAATGATCAACCAACTTGCGAAGGTCATTTTTTCGGAAAAATGACCTTCGCATCCACCTTCGCCCCACTTGGGGCTTTTTATTTCTTAATTTTTTAACTTTCGCTATACTCTCAAGGCTCTCTCGACAACTACACGCGTTCGCAAGAATGAGGAAAGTCTGGACATCACCCGAGAGCATGGCAGTTAACGGCTGCGGGATAGAGCTATATTTGAATCTCTATTTACGGATAGTGCCACAGAGACAATACTATCTTGCTTCGGCAAGAGAAAGGTGAAAAGTCCTACTCAGTAGGATCTCATATTCTATATGAGGTGGTAAACCCCATGTGATGCAAAGGGAATGGTACTACTTGAGAGATATGCTCGGGCACTCGATAGTATGTATACCCTGCTTGAGGTGTCGCGTGAGCGACATCCTAGAGAGATGTGTAGAGACATACAGAATCCGGCTTATTATCGAGAGAGCTTTAATATTAAAATCATGAAAAAACATGAATATTGTTCTTGTAGGTATTCAATGAAGTGGTAAAGGTACGCAAGCACGACTCCTTTGTGAACATTACCCAAGCTATGTATTTTTTGAAATGGGACAAAAACTGAGAAATTTTGCAAAGACAGGGCATCCAATGGCATCAAAACTTGAAGAAGATATGAAGACATGAAGACTGATTGACGATGAAATTATTGGAGCAATGCTCAATCATTATAAAGATGAGCATACATGATGACATATTCTCTTCGATGGTGTGCCGAGAACCTTTGGTCAGAAGGCATTATTTGACCAAATATTTCCTGATTATTTGGTGGTGTTTCTTGATCTCAAGCAAGATATAGCCATAGACCGATTATCAAATCGTCGTATTGATCCAGAAAATGGTGCAAGCTTCTCAAAAGATTTTGAGTGAGATTATTCACCCTTTACAGGAAATCGGCTTATCAAGAGGGAAGATGATACGCCCGAAGCAGCAAAGATTCGTATTGATGGATTCTATGAGAATACACTTCCTCTGCTTGCAGAATGGGCAAGTGAAGGAAAAAGAGTTTATCGTATCGATGCAAGCGGTACACCGAACGAAGTGTTCTCGCACATACAAGTCATCCTGAGTGCCTATTTATATCAGAACAGTGGCATATAAATTTGCCAAAAATGGATTTTTCGATAAAATCTCGCAGTTATTTGTATTTTTCACAATTTTCTTATGCTCGCAATCGTTGAAATTGGAGGCAAGCAATATACCGTAAAAGTTGGAGACAAGATCGTTGTAGACCGCCAACAAGCTGATATTGATGGTAGTATGAACGTTCAAGCACTTCTTACAACTCTTGAAGATGGTTCTGGACTCAGCGTTGGAGCTGCAGCAAAGAATGTATCACTCAAGGTACTTAGTCATACTCTCGGAGACAAACTCCGTGTATTTAAGATGAAGTCAAAGAAGCGATATGCTCGAACTCGAGGTTTCCGAGCTCATCTCAGCACACTCGAGGTTACAGCTATTGCGTAGAGATATACTCTACTTTCCTCGTTCGTAAAAAGGAGAGTATAGATTCTTTTATTCCCAAAAATTCTACGTGAATAGTTCCCAACGGAAGTATCGTATAACATCCTCAGGTCGACGAAATTCCACCTCAATTTTGCAAAAAATTGGGTGATTTTTTGCACTTCTCAAGAGATATCACGTTATTAGTATTCTTGTGATCTTTCTCCTCCCAGTGTATCCAACATTTAGTAATTATCTCCTCCTCACAAGCACTGCCCAAGCGCAAGAAGACAGCGAATCTATTACATTGTCTGAATATAGTATTGATGATGCAGGAGATGTTCCACCAGAGGAAGATAGTCTTTGAGGGAACCGATATATTCGTGCGAATGATCCAAGTGTTGGACAGTATGCAACAACGAATCTCACAAGACTGCATGTCTATAAAACTCAGAGTGATACAACTCCTGCTAAAATTGCCGAAGTTTTTCGCGTGCCAACTTCTATGATTCTTTGGGCAAATAATTTTGAAACACGTGATATGGATATTAAGGCTTGAACAGTCGTAAAAATTCCACCAGTATCAGGGTCAGCATATACTATCCAATCAGGAGACACTCTTGCAAGTATTGCAACAAAATTCGGAGTGGAACCATCACGCATTCTCTCTGATTATGGCAAGCTCCTCGAATGAGATCTTCCAGTTGGTGAAGTTGTCATCGTTGCTGGTGCAAGTCAGCCAGTCAGTCTTATAGCTCAAAACAAACAAGATCAACAAAAAGTTCTTGCTAATAAACCAACAGAAAAACCAGCCACAAAACCTCTTGCAAAAACTCCAGAAAAGCCGGCCGCAAAACCCACTGAGAAAAAAATAGCCACGAAGAAAAGTGACTCTCTCCTCGATACTGCTTCCCCAGCAAAGCCGTGAGTAAAAACATACAAAGTTGCTTATACATGACTCAATAGATGATTCGCCTGGTGAAACTGTACCGCCTACGTCGCACAAAACAAGAGTGTAACCTGGAGATGAAATGCAAATCAATGGATACGGAATGCAAAAGCAAAAGGAATACCAACCGGTAAATCTCCTGCTATAGGATCTATTATACAATTCGAATGACACGGATATAACCCTTACTACTGACACGTAGGTATCGTCGTATGAATCAAAGACACTAAGCTTGTCATCAAAGATATGAACTATCAAAAACTCAACACAGTCACCATCAGAGAAATCCCCAAAGACCATCCAGCTATCAAGTGATACATCTATGTAGATTAAAGATTGATGATAGATTAAACATTAAGGATAGATTAAAAATTGATGATAGACTGATGACAGTGAAATAAAAACGCAGATTCCTGCGTTTTTTATATATTTCAAACAAAATACAACTCCCCCTAACCCCCTCAATGAGGTGGAACAAAATACATAAAGACAAATACAAGAATGCAAGATCCCCGCCTCCGCGAGGATGACATATTTTGATTCTCCGAATTATTGTGTTGTTACACCTTCTTGGACTACTTGAGGCTTGATAGGAACAATAAAAAAATCTTCTCATAGACCCTTCAATGAGGGGGCAAGCTTCAGTAGTCCAGTGAATTGCATAGACGCAATGAGTCGGGAAAACGAGTTTACGAGCAGTGAGAGTTGTATTTTGTCATCCTGAACTTGATTCGGGATCTTCTTTTTCTATTTCCTCTCCCCCTAGAGACATATCCATAGTTCGTTCTACTCACCAGACCTTCTTTTGTCTGCACACGGTTTTCATCCATCAAAAAGGAAGAGTCAACTTGCTTTTCTTGCTACTAATACTACATTAGATTTATTTTTTGACAAGACTATAAAAATATGTATTGTGTATAAATACTAACATACACATATGAAACATATTTTTAGATTTTCTTCTCTGATTTCTCTCATGATTGTTGTTCTCTCATGATTGTTGTTCTCTCCTTCTGCCTTTGCATATGGAGGAATTCGTGAAGACATTATGAGTACAAGTAGCAAGCTCTCAGATCTCGATGGGTATAGATTAGAAAAATTAAGATTTCTTGGAAAATCATCCCAATCATCTTATCAGAGCTCGACCAAGACACTCACTGCTATCAGATCGAATATCAAATCCGCATATCGCGAAGGATATATGACCAATTATGAATACTCGGATATCAAGCATGAATATAGCTACCTTGTATCAGAACTTAATAGTTATTATATTTATCTCCTTATAGCTGAACGTTCTGGATCGAGAGATATGTATGAAGAAGCTCGTGGACAATGAGAATTTGTATTTCAATCGCTTGAGCGACTCTCTATAAAGACACAAGGATACAATATTATTCCTCGCTAGTACCTATGACATCTATCAATGAACTCGAAGTAAAAATTCTTGAGATCAATAAAGAATCAATTATTCGCACGCTTGAGACATACGGAGCGGTCAAAATATTTGAAGGGGATCTGTACTCAAGACATTATGCTAATTCGAGTGGCAAAATCCGCATACGAAAGGCTGGAGATATGGTCTACATCACCAAGAAAACAGCCTTTGTGTATCATGATATCAAGCATGCTCTTGAGCTCGAAACCTATATTGGAGACTTTGATACGTTCTGTCATATGCTCGATCTTCTTGGATTCAAGATGGTTAAGGAGATCCACAAACATAGAGTATCGTATATCCTTGAAGATATTCACTACGATATTGATACGTGGTGAGATATACCGACATTTATCGAGGTAGAAGGACAGTCAGAAGAGACAGTAGTTCGATGAGTCAAGCTTCTCTGATATACGATGAAAGATAGTGTTGCATATGGCAGTGATGAGCTCTGGGATATCTATCATCCAAAAGTTATAAAATAAGGAGATTTTCCTTATTTTTTTGTTGGAAATATTGGGAAAATTGCTTTTCGCTCAGAAAACAATAGATTCTATTGAATGAATAATAACAAATACTATGCATGATTTTTGGAGGCTTTTCTCATGGATGAAGTTAGCAAAGAAAGATATTAGTTTCTTTGCTTTTCGCGAATTGTATATAGCTATAACTATGGCAAGTACGAGCATCGTATTAACGTATATAACACTTGCTCTTCAACAGAACAACACTTATCTTCTTAAACAGGTCTTAGTTTGATATGTTCTATTTATGCTCATTGCGACCATTATTCGTATTATGAGTTATCGATACATGTCTCAAACAGTGAAACATCGTCTCGATACTTTGGTACGAGATAGTACTATACTTCAACAAATACTCAAAAGTCATCCACATGATGTAGAATTCTATGGTACATGAAGACTCATGTCTATCTATCATCGGGATGCGAATGTATGGATTACTACTTCACTTCGAGCAATCACTCAAGCAGTTGGGTTTTTGGTGACGCTTGGATTTAGTATCTATTTTTGTATCAAGATAGATTCCTTTTGGCTCCTCATTGCCATAATATCTATTATTTTTTCTGCTATAGCTCTTAGCATATTTACACATCAATCAGGAAAAAAATGGACCTCAAAAATACATGCCATATTTAAGGAATGGGACAGAAATGCAACCAAGATATTCATGTCATACCATGCAATACTCCAAAGTAATACGCAAGATGAAGCATTAGTCAGTCAGGAAAAACTCGCAGGAAAACATACGGAATTATTCGAACCATATTCATTTCTCATTGTGTCACGAAATTCCCTACTCACAGTAGTGCTTGTAGTGTTCTATAGTTTGGTTGCCTATATTCTTGGATCTGCGTCCATCAAAGATCCAGCCATACTTCCTTATGCCTTGTGAATTCTTGGATTCCTTGCAGGATTTCATGGGAAAATTCATGATCTCTCTGACTTTATGAATGAATTCCTCTCGAATTTTATCCAACTTCAGCAATGATGGAGACTCATTGATGGATTGACACCTTTTGTACAATATGGGCAAGGTGAGAAGTTTAGACTCAGAAAATGAGAAATTCAGTTCAGAAATGTATGATTTGCGTATAGTGAAAACGAAGAATCGGCGATTAAAAATATGAATATTGTATTTGCTGGTGGCAAAAAAACAGCACTCATTGGGCCATCATGATCTGGTAAATCCACGATTATGAAGCTTATAGTAGGGTTTCTCTCTCCTACGAATGGAACGATATCTATTGATGATCAGGATTTGAGTGGTATCGCGCTCAAGACTTATTTTCATCATGTATGATATTTGACACAAGATCCACTTGTGTTCGATGCAACCATTCGTGAGAATCTTCTGCTTGGTCTACCAAAGAATACGAGTGAATCACAATTGGTACAGGCACTTAGACTTGCTCAGTGTGAATTTGTCTTAGAATTCTCGAATGGGATCGATACGGAAATAGGGGAAAGAGGGGTCCGTCTTTCAGGAGGACAGAAGCAACGCATTGCTATTGCAAAGATTTTTCTCAAAAATCCAGAAATCATACTCCTCGATGAACCTACATCAGCACTCGATAGTTTCTCAGAAGAACAAGTGTCGATAGCACTTCACAAACTCTTCGAAGGAAGAACAGTCGTCATTATTGCTCATAGACTCCAGACGGTAAAGCAAGCTGATGACATTATCTATATTGAGAATGGGGAGATACAAGAGCAAGGAAATCACCAAAGTCTTGTCGAGAAGAATGGATACTATGCTCGCATGCTTGAGTTGCAGAGTGGATTTTAGAAAGTATAAAATACCAGCAATTTATGAACTGCCTCTTAAAAAATGGAATGAAATAAAAATCTGCATTCCATTTTTTATGTAAAATAGAAAATGGAATGCATATCCTCAATAACTATCATATGAGTAACAGATATTTTTCTTTTCTCAGGGTACAATTTTTACTCGATACAAACAAAGTTTGACAGAAGATCCTTCGGCAATATCTTGACTGTCTCAATTTTCCTTATTTCATGGATATTTCTCTGACATCTCTTGCTCGATTTTCTCTACTCCTTACGCTTTTTGTAGGTTTTTCTGTTGCATCACCTGTTTGTGCAATGAATGCATGCACCTCTCTAGATAGAACACTGGGTCTCAAGAGTCCATTATTTTCTTCGATGTTTGAGTATATATCTTCACCGATCGTCTTTGCTCGTACTATCAATACTGAGAAAGATATGAGTTCAACGACCTATACCGGAGTAAATATTCTTCTGAGCACTCATCATCAAAAACAAGAATTATCACTCTCTTGTGAGGCGAGTAGTATGACAGAACTCTATAATTTTATCCGAGCAAGAGAAGGAAAATACCTTGTGACTGAGTCATTTATTCGATCGAAACTCATAAAAAGTGAAGATCTCCCAATAAAAAGTCCAAATGGTGATATTCTCTGGGGTGATCCTGATTGGTATTTTGTCGGGGATATTTATGGAAAGCAATCGAGCGTGTTGAATCGAATGAATGGTTACGGCATCCATGCCCGAGGCGTTCATCGTCGCGTACAAGGTTTATTTGATCGTATGGGATATGACCTTACACTCATTCCTCGATCGAATCAGGTCATTCTTGATTCTCTCGATCGTGGATATCCAATTATGGCTTACTATATTTCGACACTCTATCCGGAAGGGATGCCATATTTTTTGGATTGGAAAACCTTTACCTGAAGAAATATTCGTGGGTATATTGGCGAACATACAGCGCTCATTATTGGTGCAACAACTGATAGCAAAGGCAATATTACAAGCCTTACTTTGACAGAGTGACGGTCCGAAAAACCTGTTATTATGAGTTTTCAAGAGTGGAGTGAGCGGTCGAGATGGTTCGATGAATATATGGTTGTGACTCCGAAATTACCAGCAGAACCGACACAAAATACGTCGAACTAGTGAATGATTATTTATAGTGAATTGTTCATCCTTACAAAGACGGAGACTTCACCAAACCATTCGTCATCCTCATACGAGCGGGGGGATCTGTTTCTTTGATAATAAAGCATATATTATCCTGAATGTATTTCAGGATCTCTCCGCCCATTTTACCCGCGCGTTCGTTCATTTTGAAGAGAACAAAGACTTTTTCTTCCTTTCATTTGACTCTTTTGTCTTTTTTCATACAATTTCGCGGTATTTCTTGTCCGATTGGACTCTTTTCCATTCATATTGTTCCGATATGCCATTGACTTCATCAGCTAAAAAGGCTCACAAGCAAAGTCTTGTTCGAGCTTCTCGCAACCGCCGTTTCTCTGATCTCTACAAAGAAACTCTCAAAACATTTGAACGTGCCCTCAAGGCTGGTAATGTAGAGGAAGCGACAACAACTCTCTCCAAGCTCTATAGCCGTGTTGACACACTTGTGAAAAAGAATATTCTTCACAAGAATAATGCTGCACGCAAAAAATCGTCTTTTTCCAAGACATTGAAAGCAGCTCTCACAAAATAATTTCCACGAATGAGAAAACGATCGAGTCCTCAGCCACAAAAAAAACCCGTTAAATCGAAACGTGTCAATCATGAGATCATGGCATCTCGAGTCCAAGTAGTTACCGAAGAAGGTGAGAATCTTGGGCTCCTCTCTCTCGCAGAAGCAATTGCTCGAGCTGAAGAAGAATGAATGGATATAGTTGAGATGGGTGAGCGTGAAGGTGTTGTCATCACGAAGATGATGGATTATGGCAAATATTTGTTCCGAGAACAAAAAAAGCTTTCCATCAATCGTGTGAATTCAAAACAGGCGGAAGTTAAAACCATCAAACTCACCTATCGTATGGGTGATCATGATCGAGATATTCGCCTCAATCAGATTCGCAAATTCGTAGAAGATAGTCATCCAATCAAAGTTGTGCTACAGCTACGTGGACGTGAGAATAATTTTGCAGAACTCGCATCTGGAAAAGTACGTGAGTTCGTATCATTTCTCTCTGATATCTATAAGACAGATGAGGCACCAATAGCCAAAACCGGTAATACCTTTGCTGTGCTCCTCTATCCAAAAAAATAATTTTCTTCTATTTCTGTTTATGAAAGCAAAATCTCACTCAAGCGCAAAAAAGCGTATCAAGATTACTGGTTCTGGCAAATTCATGCTTCCAAAGTCGAACAAGAGCCATCTCCTGATCAACAAGTCTCGTAAAGCAAAGAATCGAAATCAATACGGACAAGTTGCTGATGCATCAAATGTTGTTGCTCTCAAGAGACTTCTTCCAGGCGCATTCTAGTATAGCCCACAAGAAATCTTTCACTTATTTTTTCTTAATTATTCTCTATGGCTCGCGTAAAACGTGGTCTCATGACCAAGAAGCGTCATAATAATCTCCTCTCTCTTACAAAGGGGTATCGCATGATGCGCGGCAATGTATTTACTGCTGCAAAGATCGCAATGATGAAGGCTGGTACAAATGCATACCGTGATCGTCGTGCAAAGAAGAGAACATTCCGTGCTCTCTGGATTGTTCGCCTCAACAATGCTCTCCGTCCACTCGGATTCTCATATTCTCGTTTCATTCATGCAATGAGCCTCAAGAAGATTGAGCTTGATCGTAAGAATCTCTCAAATCTTGCTATCTCTCATCCACAAGCATTCGAAACGCTTGTAAAAGAAGTAATGGCATAGTCATGTAAGTATCTAAAAATCCTCCATTTTTGGAGGATTTTTATGAAGATTTTAGAATAAATTGACTTTTATTCAAATATTTCTATTCTTTGAAATATAGAAATTCTCTCCCTTTATATGATTCGTCAGTCTTATCTACATTTTTGTTTTTGGATTCCCATGATGGATTGAGGGGGGTGATTTTTAATGTAGAATATTCTGAACTTTTGTGTTCCAAAGTACTTCTTCTTATTCCCCAATACCATAAACGTATCGGGGAATTTTTATTTTTTTATTGAATTTTATGAGTTCTCTTGAACCAAACCCTCTCAATTTATCCGATTGATGAAGCATAGATCAAAAACTTGATTTTGATCCCATTGACACCGTTGATACTATGAATAATGTGCGCGCAGTCCTCTATAATGACCATATAGATGTTGCAGGTAATATTCTTAAAGTTTCGCTCGTATCCCAATGAAATGAGATTAAAAGCGACTTTGTCTGATATGATTCGCATATTATTTTGCGACCTCTATGAATGCATGAATATCGTTTTGATGTGTTAGAAAAAGATTGATCTTTTTCTAACATGTGTGGCAATGGGGCAGTCGCAGCACAAATATTTCTCGATAAAAGCCCATTAAAATTCATCACAAAAACATGAGATAGAGTACATGTTATTCGTAAGGATAGTTCGATAGAAGTTCAATTTCCAAAAATATCAAATCAAACTCTTTCTAATTTATCGCAGATTATTTCACAAATTCAAGAAATGAGTCAGGGTGAAATTGTAAGTAAACTCTGAATACAAGATGGAAGTAATACGAGTGTCTACCTTCGCAGTCTTCTTGTGAATAGTATATGATCATGAATTTGGGCTAACTTTCTCTCAACTCTTTCCCTGAAAGATATATATTTTTCAGCGTGAGAGCCTCATCTTTTGCTTGAGATTGCATGAGATCTTTCTCCGAAAAATCGTGATGCATGTCTGAAGATTCTCACACCACTCCTTCGATTTTTCCTCAAGGAAATGAGCATGTATCATGAAGATGTGAATGTAATGGCTTATATCTGGAATGAACATGACGATCATATAAAATTGTTTCCATCAGAGCGTTGAGTATCTCATGAATACAATCAAGATCAAACCGGCGCCTGTGGCACATGATGTGTTGCACTTGCTTCATATTTGCATGAATTAACTGGCAATACTGCTTTTCAGATTCAAAATCGATCTGGATATACTCATTCTGTTACGATTCAGGATGGTACCCCTACACTTATTGTTGATAAGCAGTCAGTCATGTCATGATCTTCTATTCTTCAACATACACAAGAATCCTTGCCAGCTAGGGCTATGTGTGACTGATATACCTTGAATAATCCTCTCTCATCTTGAGAATTTCAGCAGGATCGCATCGATGCTATGATAGCATGACCGGAGAGTGGAAGAAAAATAGCATCTATTTTCTGAAATACTCTGATAAGTTCTTGTTGCCATGAGACAGAGCATGGAGATATCTATAAGGCTTCATCGATCCAAAATATTCTTCATATTCTGAAGCTCTGGAATATTGATACACTGGAGAATCCATATTGGGATACAACTCGTTGAGATACCAAGGGATTCCCAAATATTAAAGTTCCAAAAAGCTTGAGTTCTACAGAGGATAAGCTCTTTAAATATATTGAGACGCTCATGGAACAGGATATCTCTCTTAAAGATAGTTATAAGTTTTCAAATGAATTATTTCAAAAAACTCTTTGAGAATACGATGATGTAAATAGTAAAAAGGATGCTCTTGCAAAAAAAGCAAATAGTGAATTTGGGAAATGGTGCAATGAGATCGCAATAAAACTGGGTATTGATGCCTTCGTTCAAATTCGTATTCCAAATGATGCAAAGAGGAAACAATTCTATATTTTTCTTTTACAAGATCGACTTTCAGAGAATCTCTCCAATCTTTTTGTAAGTTTTCGGCGCAATATTTTTCTTGACAAGGCTTTTATGAAGGCTTCTGGTAAAAAGCGAAATTCTCTGATACATAAGAATTTTGAGAATGCTCTTCTCAGTCACTTTGTCCAAATGGTATTCTCAGAAAAAGATAAGACTCAGATGCAAAATATATGATTTCTAGATGAAAATTGATCTATTGATCTCCAAATCTCATCAGAAGATCGTACTCTTCAGTGAAAATTTGCACAATCACTCCAATCTACTTTGGATGATCTTGATATAGGTTGCTCTTTTTGGAAGGATATATTTGAGGAGGTAAGCGGCGGTAAGGTTTGAAAAACTATTACGCTAGCAAATCTCGTTCACAATGAGCGATCATCTAATGTAACTGCAGTTCGATGAGAGAACGATTGGAATATTGCCGTTGGCAATGATATACTTTCATTCTACGATGGTATGCAATTTCTTGCCTCCAGTTGAATGCATGAGAATTTTCAAGGAATTATTACTTGTGTACTCTTAATTCTTGGTTGAATTCCACATATTGGAACAGAACGCGGAATCCGAGAATTAGTGGTAAAGGTGCTCAAAGAGAACAGTAAAACAGATGCAAAATATCTCAGATTCATTCAGGCTATGAAGCTCTCAGATGATTATATTCCAAAGAAAGCATCAAATGATTATCTTCATTTTCCCGCTTGATCTGATACACAATGGAATATGCTTGAGCTCATTGCACTTTGACCAGAGCTTGCTTCCGAATACTATACTCAGGTGAAAAATAATATACTTCTCGAACCAACAATAAACAGAAATAAACTTCTCCAAAATATTCTTCTGGAGAAGTGAATACCCCCAATAGATTCTTTGAATACACAAGATTTTATTGATCCTATAACTCTCTTATTTTTTAAATATCAATAATGCTCAATATTCTTCGCGGTGGATTAGATCCATCAAAAATTCCAATAGATGTACGTACTCGTTGCTATATTCATGATGATATGCTTGCATCTATTTCAATAGAAAATAGGAGCGAAAAACTTATTCCTGTTGTCTGATCGGGTATCCTGGTAGAACCATTTTGGGAAGATGCGCCTATTCTTACTGGAGACTCAGAACTTGATCATATTCTCATGAGTGAGTCAAAACTTCTTCTACAGTATAAACTAGAACATGATGATTTTGATGTGCTTGTTCGAGTTGAAGTATTGGAACGGTTGAAGATATCTCAGGAGTATTTCTCTCATTATTGATACCAGCTTGTTTTAAAAGTTGGATACCGTCCAATCAGCGTTCAAAGAACTCTTTTTGAGGAGATTGCAGAATATTATCAAAAGAAATTTCCAAATCACTCACCATTGGATATAGAGGAGATGGCAATGCAAATGGTAGCTCATCCGGATAAGACCATTCCGCCACACTCAACTGGTGGTGCTGTCGACGTTCTCTTGCGAAATAGTAGTACGGGAGAGGTTATTGATATGGGCTCCCCCATTAATATGCCAGATGATACTTCTCATCTCATTGTTCCAGGATTACCAAACTATGCATTGTCTAACCGTAATATTCTTCTCAATGGAATGTTGGCTGGCTGATTCGCGAATCTTCCAAGTGAGTGGTGGCATTTTTCTTATGGCGATGCTTATTGGGCAGTTTTTTATGGCTATGAGAAGGCGCTTTATACGTCAATATATGAAGAAGAATAAGGAACGCCATGCATCCATATATGTTGGATATGTTATTTTTCTGATAGCAAATTTCTGAAAAGAGAAAATATCTGGAATATATTCTGTCCTCGACTCACCCTAGATTCATACGAGGGAAAAAACCCTCCGAAACGCTTCATCTGAAGTTTTTCGGAGAGTTTTTGTGTAATAGTATTTCCCGTAATGGCACCAGACATATCATCAAGATTGGTGTTCCAAGTTGCATTTATTGATACATATTTATTATTTTGATGTGAGTTCCCTGTAGAGATTATTCCAGTTTTCTGTACTGAGATCTTCTGCTCGTAAGTTCTCGCTCAGGTCAAGCTTTTCGAAGAGGGAAATAATATCTCATTTATCATAGGACCCATATTTTGCAAGATTGGAAACAAGCTTCTTGCGCGGCTCTCGGAACCCATGACTTGCAAGCTGGAGTATTTTTTGCTTATAGATGAGTTCTTCATTATTGAGTCCTGCTGTAGTGAAGAGAAGGACACTGGAATCTACCTTTGGCGCTGGTACGAATGAGCTTGCTGGAACATTTGTTACGAGCGATATTTCGCTACAGAAGAGATGGCATGAGATAGAGAGATAGGAGTGTTTTCATTTCTTCGCGAGTATCTTTTCAGCAACTTCCCTCTGCATCATGATCACCATTGCATCTACATGAGAATGAAGATGCATGAGAAAATGAGTAAGAATTGGTGATGTGATGTAGTAAGGAATATTTGCTACAATAATGCTTTTTTCTGGTATTTGCTCCAATTTGAGCACATCTTTGTGAAGAATCTGGACTGTTGATCATTCAGTCATCAGAGGGTAAGCAGATGCTGGATCGAGACGATCTTCGAGAATAGTAATCATATCTTGGTCAAGCTCTACAAGATCTAGAGATGTAGGATGTTCTTGAAGAATATATTCTGTGAGAGCTCCATATCCAGGTCAGACTTCAATAACATTTTGTCCCGCGAGCGGATAGGCCTGTGCTATGATCTGAAGTTTGTTTTCATCCGTCAAAAAATTCTGCCCGAGCTTTTTCTTAGCAGAAATTTGATAGTATTCTCGAAGAAATTGTGACATGATTATTGGACAACAACGGGTGTAAAATTCGGGAATTTCGCAATAATACGCGCTACCGTACCAGCGTAGAAATTAATTTTATTGAGAAGTCCTTCGTATGAGGTATTCACCTTAGTAAAGTACTCATTGCGATTTTTCTCTTTTTCGAGAGCCATGCGTTCGTAGGCGAGTGTGAGTCCTATATCACGATAGGCAAGCACACGAAGTTGCATATCGCTTTTGCATGTTGCAAATATTTGAGCATTCCCTTCATTTGCTTTCAGAGCTTGAGTGGTTGTATCCATCGGTGGAAGTGTTACGCCACCTATTGCTTTGAATTGCTCTCGAACATTTTTATCATTCATAATTCGTACCATATCGAGAAAATTCGACTGTTGATCACAGGTCCCAAGAAGAAGATCTCGATAATTAGCCCGATCACTCGGGTACTTGTCCTCTACGGGTATTGCATCGAACATTGCAGAGATGCGTGCTGAGAGAAGAGTATGGTTGCTGGATGTTGAGCTCATGATTCCCTTGAGGTCTTTTTTAATTTGCTCTTCAATATTATGCTGTTTTGTTGTAACTACTACATAGTAGATAAGTTCATCTATGCTGCTTTGTGAACTTGTACTTGCCATTGTTGGACAGTAAAAATCTTTGATTTCATTTGGGTTTCACCCTCGATTTTTTCCATAGCAAAGAATGATATTATCTTGAATGGTTGCATTAGCAGCTATAAGTGATGGAATACCTCGAAAAAAAGCTACCCCTATAAGAAGTAACCCAGTTAGTAGAACAATTTGGTGAAGATATTTCATGTAATTTCTTAGTGTACTATTTTTTGGTTTTATCTTTTGTGCCAAATACAAGCCATTTTATTATTTTCTTGAGGGATGCTTTTCCATCTTCATCATGAATTTCTTCTTTTGGTGCCTTAGATATTTTATTGAATCCATAGAGCGATGCAATAATTCCACCTAATACAAAACCGGTTGCAATTTTATCTACTTTTCGTGCACTTTTCTTGGCAAGGAGTGTTGGCATGAACGTGGTTTTTTTTGGACGAAATGGCCACATAGGTTAGATATTATTATTTTTTGGTGATTGGTACAGTCTTGGACGGGAGAATAATTTTTGGTATACGGATCGTGAGGAGATTATCTTGCATCTCGGCTGCGATTTTGGTGTATTCAAGATTTTCTGGAAGGATAACACTTCGAGAGAAGAGCCCAAAGAAACATTCGGAGAGAAGGGTTTTTTCTACTTCCTCAGCAATCTCTGGCTCCTGTCGTTCTCAAGAAATGGTGAGAATATTCTTTGAAAGAGTGATATCAATATCCTCAAGTGCTACGCCAGCAATAGGCGCAATGATTATCATAGATGTTCGTGTCTCAATGATATCAAGGGCTATTTGTGCTGTAGGAAGTTCACTGGTACTCGGGAGTGAATTATGATGTCCACTTTCGTAGTCATGTCATTCGCTTGGGTGTTGTTCATCATCGTGATCATGCTTGTGATGATCTTTGTTGGATTTTTCCTTGTTAATAGGGTCAAATGTGACAAACATAGACGTAAGATTAATCAATATTTTTTCCTTCGATACGTGAGAGTTGATCGACCTGATCTTGGGTTGCAAGTGCATCAATGATCGGAGCGAGTCTTCCCATCATAATCATTGGAAGATTCGAGAAGTTTGCACCAATACGATGATCAGTTACACGATCTTGTGGAAAATTATAAGTGCGAATTTTCTCAGATCGATCACCTGTTCCTACTTGCGAGAGGCGAGCCTCTCCGATGAGGGCAGCTCTTTTTGACTCCTCGAGAGCATAGACGCGAGCTCTCAGAATTTCGAGTGCCTTCATTTTGTTCTGAAGTTGTGATCGTTGATCCTGACACTCAACTGCAATTCCTGTTGGCTTGTGCACCATACGGATAGCTGATTCCGTCTTATTCACATGTTGTCCCCCAGCTCCACTGGCTCGAGCGGTCATGATATCGAGATCTTCATCCTTGATATCCACATCAACCTCTTCTACTTCTGGCAAGACCGCAACAGTGATAGTTGATGTATGAACACGACCTTTGCTTTCTGTCTCAGGAATACGCTGAACACGATGTGTCCCTCCTTCGTATTTGAATCGTGAATAAGCACCAAAACCGGTAATTTTGATAATCATTTCTTTGATCCCTCAGACTCCACCTTCACTTTCTTCGAGAATTTCTGTATTAAATCCTTCTTCTTTTGCAAAGAGAAGATATGAATTTGCGAGTTCGCGTGCAAAGAGTGAAGCTTCATCGCCACCAGCTCAGGCTCGAATTTCGAAGAGAATATTTTTCTCATCATTTTTATCCTTGGGAAGCAGTGCAACTTTGAGTTCCTCTTCAAGTCGCACTATCTCTGCTGTTGCTTTTGTGAGCTCTTCTTTTGCAAAAGTAAGCATTTCTGAATCTCTTTCTTCGGAAAGCATTTTTTTTGCTTCATCAAGATTTTCAAGATACTTTTTATAGCTTCGATAGAGTTCAACTGGAAGTTCCAGGCTTTTTTTGCGTTGCATGAGCTCTTTGAGTTTGCTAGGACTTCCGTAAACATCCGGATCGCCGAGGGCTGATTCGATAGCAAGAAAATCATTTTCGAGGTGGTCAAGATCAAATTTCATTGAGAGAAAAACAAGAGAGTTGCCATTGTATAAAAAAAAATGAAAAAGTCGATAAAACAAACAAGAGTGACAAAATTCATCTCGTCTAGTGATTTTTCATTCTTTCCCTAGGCAATCGACAAAAGCTCTCTATAATTCGCTATCAATTCATATGGCAGAACTCTCCAATCCACAAACGCTCCTTGCTCTCGTCCAAAAACCAGTTCATGGTGATGGTGAGTGATTTGAGCGTGAACTTTTTGAGCGACAAAAACAAGCTATTCTTACACATCAGTCACCAGAAGTGATCTCACAACTTCCAGTTGAGAAGGTTGAGAGTGAGGTGATTGCTCCACCGACAGAGGACATTCCTCCCGTTATACTTCCTCCTGTCCCAACTCAGGCAACCGATCTCGAGGAAAATCCCGACCGAAAACTCACGAAAACGGAGATGGATGATATGCGTCGTGGTGAGAGAGAATATCGCGAAGCACTGTCTTACGTCAAAGACGCTATTGCTCCAAGTATCCTCAAGGTAGACTCCACAAAACTTGTTTTGGGTGATACGTTTGTTCGTTCGTTTTTCTCACATGCCTATCCAGATTTTCTCGAGGGTAATTGGCTTTCACCGCTTATTAATTGGGATATAAAGTTCGACATGTCGATCTATATCTATCCTGACGAGAATGATCGTGTGATGAAATATCTCAAGAAACGTCTTACCGAACTTGGATCACAGAGGGCGATCAATATGGACAAATGACTTGTGTCTGATCCAGCATTGGATGCACAGATTCAAGATGTAGAAGAACTTCGTCAGTCGCTTGCACGATGAAGTGAGCGCTATTTTCATTTCAGTCTCTATGTTACTCTCTATGAAGAAAGTGAAGAGGGGCTAAAGAGGCTCTCAAATAATCTCGAAACACTGCTTGGTGGTCGCAATATTCTTACAAAGCCGACATGGCTTCGCACGGAGCAAGCTTTTACCGCGACTGGACCATTTGCTCGTGATGAGGTTGGTGTCTATCGCAACATATCTACAACGGGTCTTTCAACCTCGTTCCCTTTTACGAGTTCCACGCTGACTCATGAGGATGGAATTCTCTATGGTGTTAATACGCACAATAACTCTCTGATTATCTTCGATCGATTTCGTTCGGAAAATGCGAATATGACCGTATTTGCGAAATCTGGTTGAGGAAAGTCATTTGCTGTGAAGCTCGAAATCCTTCGTGCACTTATGCTCGGTATCGATGTGATTGTTATCGATCCAGAGAACGAATATAAACCTCTTGTTGATACTGTAGGTGGTGGTTATATCAATATTAGTTTGAATGCTCGAGAGCGTCTTAATCCATTTGATCTTCCAAAAGGACTCAAGGATCAGGAATCATATCCAGGTGATCGGCTCCGTGAAGCAGTTGTCGGGCTTATTGGTCTGATGAATTTGCTCCTTGGAAAATGTACTCCTTCCGAGGAATCGATCCTTGAGCGAGCTATGGTGACGACCTATTCACTCAAATGAATCACTCTCACGGATGATAGCGTGGAATGAAAAGAGATACCACTGATGAAGGATTTTTATTCCGTGCTTGAGACGATGGATGGTGGAAAATGACTCACAGAGCGACTTGATAAATATGTAAATGGAGTATTCAGCGGTATATTTTCATCTCCAACGAACGTAGAACTCGGAAGTGGTCTTCAAGTCTTCTCTGTACGTGATCTTGATGAATTCTTACGTCCCGCTGCTATGTATATCATGCTTTGATATGTGTGGAATCTCACCAGATCTAGCCTCAAAAAACGCCTTCTCGTCGTTGATGAGGCTTGGAATATCATGCAATATGAAGCAAGTGCAAAATTTCTCTTTGGTCTTGTAAAACGAGCTCGTAAGTATGGACTTGGTGTCACGACTATTACACAGGATGTTGAGGATTTTATGAGTTCGAATTATGGAAAAGCGATTGTAACGAATGGATCGATCCAGCTTCTCCTCAAACAATCCCCAGCGTCGATCGATGTACTCCAAAATACCTTCAAACTCACGGATCAAGAAAAATATATTCTTCTGAATGCGGCTGTTGGTCAGTGACTCTTTTTTGCTGGCACAGAGCATGTTGGTATTCAGGTTCTTGCTTCAGCATTTGAAGAATCAGTCGTGATCACGAAGAGAGCAGCGTAGTGAAAGATATAGCTATAACAAAGAATAGTTACATCGCTTTCTAATCAAGAGATAACGGATCATGTATTATTATAATTCTAATGATGATTTTATCATCATTAATGATTGGTTAAGTAAATACAAAAAATAGTGTGCGAACAGCACACTATTTTTTGTATTTACTTCGCTCATTTTCAACTGTCATATAACTCAGTATGATGAGATAAATATTTTTTTCTGTGAGGATCTTATTGTTCCCAGGAGTTTTATCAAATTCCTTATATCTCTGTGTTCAATTTCCACCATTGTAGGATTCTGTTGCTGCAATTTCTCTGCAAAGTTGGGGATGTGATTCAAGGTAGTCAAGCATTTTTATATAACGATCAGGTGTCATTTCTCGATAGTGATATTGCTCATGTCCATAAACAGTTTTGAGCCGATCATTGAATTTCTCATAATTAAGCTCTGATTGATGTGTGCGAAGACCCTTAATAAATGTATTTGATTCTTGGATAGAGATGTTATCTTCGATAATATCTCTAAGAGTGAGTGATATTAAAAGATTTACATATGGATGATTTCGCTCACTCCAAAGCATTTTTATCAATAAATGGTAGGATCATGGCATATGCTTATAACCTGAAAATGCAATTTGAACAGATTCTGGAAGTTTTTCTTGCACTTTTGTATTATTTGCTATTTCTTCAAAGCGCTTTTTATATGCACCTATTCGTCCGTGATCCATATCCTCATATACTATACTTGTGAGTTGTCCAATACCTATTGCTCCAGTTGGACTTTGTGCATCAGGATTCCATCTAGATTCAAGTTGTAAGAGAAGCTTTGTTACAATTTGAGCTGTATTATTTGTTTCCCCTATTGAAAGTCTTTCCAGAGAGTTATCTAGATTTTGGGCATATTCTTCAAGCTCTCTTCGCTCAGGTGAAGATCATGTTGATGAACAGCCATGCAGAATTATATGAATAGATAGTCAAGTCGTAACGATAATTTGCTTTATTTTTGCGTTGATGCTTTGGTGAATCTTTAAAATACTTGGCTCTTGTATATTTCTAGTTTGATTGAGTTTCGTCATGATGATTTTTATGGAAAAATATTCTACACTAAATAAATTTTCTGTCCATTATTTTTTATTAAATTATTCATAAATCATTCCTTCTCAATCGAAGCTAGATATAATTCAGAAAAACTATGCACATTGATATTCTCGTTCATGTCTGTGATAATCTTGGTGATATGTGATTTGCGACAGAGCTTGCGATCCATCTTGCTCATTTTGATGAGGATATAAATTTTCGGTTCTATACGGATGATTGTGGCGCGCTTGAAAAGTTTTTTTCACTCCAAAAAATCAATTATCCTATATTCTCACAATGATTGTGGCATCATCACAATCATTGTGAGACGGGACTTTTTCTCATACTCTTTCGTAGTGATTTTGATATTTCTTATGTTGAGAGTTTACCAATCGGTATTAATACTCTTTGGATTGATTATCTCGCATTTGATCCAGAGATTGCTATGCTTCACGGAAAGAAACATATACGTTCAGTAGTGGATCATCCTATTATCCATATCGTGAATAGCCCTCTTGGTGGTGGTCTCCTTCCATCGCGGGTAGTTCATGACCCATCTCAAGATGAGGAGACACGACTCATTGCTCGCCAAGCATGACAAAGACATCTACCATACATTCTTGATATCGATATAGAATTATTCTCCCCAATTGTTACGATCTTCAGCTATGAAACACAAAAACATATCCAAGAGATGAATAGATTAGATTGGCTTATTCTTGGCTTTGCTCCCATTGCTTCTCCTCAATCTTTCCCTACTTGATCGTGGATGTTACCCTATATTTTGATAGATCAATTCTATACATTGATAGGCCTTTCTGATGTGGCGATTGTTCGTTGAGAAGTCTCTCTTGTGTCAACGCTCCAGCTATGAACACCATTTTATTGGGATATGTACAAAGGAAAAGGTGGTTGGAATACCCATGAATTTGAGTCTTTTCTCTCATGGATGTCGCCAAGTTTTGATGCTTGTAATGAGGATGATTTGTTTCAGTCCTATACTCAATCGAGCCGAGTGCTGAATGAACAATGATATATTGGTCCAGATGATATTGAGATGCTTATGACGGAATGAGCGAAAAAAGTATTTCGTCATGCTGCAAAGCGTGCAAATGAACGTTCACTTATCAAAACGATTCTTACTTTCGTATAACAATAATAGTGCTTTGATTTGGCAAAGTTCAAAATTTGTCTATAATTTTCCGGTATTTTTTGATTTATTGTTATGAAAACGGCTTTTGAAGCACGTACTGGAAGTGTACTTCGTATGTGAAATGATCTTCTTCTTGTTATTAAACATGAGTTTCATCGTGGTGGACGTGGATCTACAACGGTTAATATGCGTCTCAAGAATCTCGTCTCTGGTGCGACGATGGATCGCAGTATGGATAGTGAGGAAAAACTTGATGATGTCGTTCTTGATCGATCGAAAGCAGAATATCTCTATGAGAATATTGGGACGTATGCATTTATGCTCCAAGATACCTATGAGACACTTGAACTCTCTGCTGAGAACGTTGGGGATGCTTCAAAATACCTCAAAGAAGGACAAATTGTTGATATTCAACAATTTGAAGGCAAATTTATTGGTATTCTTCTTCCAGCTCGTGTCACTCTTCAAATCGTGGAGGCTGAGCCATCAGTAAAAGGAAACACAGCAGATGGTAAGATTGATAAAGTTGTGAAACTCGAGACTGGACTTGAGCTTCGTGTACCAGGCTTTGTCGGACAAGATGACTCGATTGTTGTCTCAACTGAGACGGGGGAGTACGTAGAACGCGCAAAATAAACCTTTGACAAAACACTGTTTTTTCATAGAATTTCGCCCATCTAGATTGCATATACAAAATTTATGTCAAATTCAACGCTCGTTCGAGCTATTCAACAGCCATTTATGGCAGAGGGACGACCTCAGGTCCGTACTGGTATGGAAGTAAAAATTGCTCAACGTATTACCGACGGTGATAAATCACGTACTCAGATTTTTCAAGGACTCGTTATTGTGACTCGTGGAAAATCTCCACTCGAGCAAACTATTACCGTTCGCAAGGATGTTGGTGGTATTGGTGTTGAGAAAATCTTCGCTATCCATTCTCCTACGATTGAGAAAATTGAAGTTCTTCGTCAATTCAAGGTTCGTCGTAAGAATATTGGATTTATCCGAGCACTTACTGGACGTGCTGCTCGCCTTAAAGAGATCAAAACGAAATAATCGTTATGATTTTAAAAAATCCCAGAGAATCTGGGATTTTTGCTTTTTTAGAGTTTATATTGTATTGTACAAGTGTAATTATTTATTTATTCATTTATGAGGAATTGAAGACAAACTCTGTGAATAGCAACACTGTGAGCAACCTTAGCTCTGGGTGGGAATTATTTGCTCGTAAAAGATAGTGGTCAAAAAGCTGATGTGATGAATCAAAATCATGATACTCCTAGTTCAGTAAGCCATATTACTCATGCATCCTCAGCTCAAGTGGCAGATATTCTCAACCCGCCCCGTGAGTTAGAACAACAAGCACAGACGCAGACACTGCGATATATCTCTGATCATCCAAAGGTACGGGAACAAGTTTATTCTATGTACTGGTTTTTAGCACATATGCGCTGAGATTCAGGATATAATTGGTTACAAATTCAACAATTTGTTATAAATGTTGAAGAGATCAACCAATATTTGTCTGAAAATTGAGATGTAGAGGCCACCCTTGAGGATATTGCATGGTATAAAAACTATAAAAGTGGAATTCTGGTTCCATCGCAAGAAAATGATATCTTGAACCGCATCCAAATTCATAAACTCAATGAAGCGAAGATGCAATCATTCCCAGATTCAACGCGAAAGAATATCATCAAGTCTACATGGTATCAGACTATGGATCCAGTGACAGCCATGACAGCCATTAGCTCTGTTGATGCAGTTGTTGCTACTATGAGATCAAACCCGCAATTTTCGCAAATCCTTGCCCGCTATAATGTCTCTTTTGAAACACTTTGAAAAGATGATCTGAGTAATACGGACATAGGAACATGAAGGATGATCAATCTTCTCTTAAATATTGAGGGCTTAAAGAATAAGCTTGCACCAGAAAATCTTATTGCTCATAAATCTACTATTGATCAGTACAATCACGGGAACATTGATCTTGAGAGTGTATTCCAAATCCTTGCTGCTTCATATAATTCGGAAGATGAAAATGATGATTAAAAAATAACCGGAACTTGTTCCGGTTATTTTTTAGGTGAATAATTACATTCCAGGAAGTTTGAGTCCGAGGTCACCCATCACTCCTTGCATTTTTTGTGCTGCAATTTCTTGAGCTTTCTTCATACCTTTGTTGATTGCCTCGAGAGCTGCTGCTTCGAGTTTTGCTTGGTCTTGGAGAAGAGTTGCATCTTCGATCTCAACTTTGATTGCCTTGAGTTGCCCGTTGAGTGTAATCACAAATCCTTGGCTCTCTGCCTCAATGTGAATATTATCAAGCTCAGCTTGAACTTTTTGAGCTTGTTGTTGGAGTTTCATGAGCTCCTGCACTTGTTTCATATCCATAGTTTGTATTTAAAAACAGACGGTAGTATAGAGATGGATGTATTTTTTTGCAAATTTTTTATATATATGATAACATTCTTATGTTTTAGTATTTTTCTTTCCATTTATGTGATTCTTTGATGATGCATTTACGACGAGTGATGCTGCGACTCCCGTAGCTCCCATTGTTCAACAAGATAGTTCTCTTCAAGCGACTGAGGTTGTAGTTGTTCCTCCGGCCCCCGCTGCTCTCTCTAGTCTTGAGAGTTCATTAGAGCCACAAATAGCTCCATCGCCAGCGACTGATATTGTATTGGAGGCACCTATTTTTTCTACTGGATCAGATGTGAATACTATTGTTCAGGAAGAGACTCCAATGATTCTCTCACAAGAAGTTGTTCCTGATGTATCGTTCGTAGAGGCTACTCCAATTATGGAGGCAGTATTTACTCCTACGATCGAGACTCCTCCAGAGGCTGTTGCAGTATTTGAACCGATCGTTGCTGCGTCTGTTGTTGAACAAGAGGTTATTCCAACACCTGTTATTGAAACTCCAATTTCTGTTGCAGAAATTAATATTGCTCCAGTGGCAGAGATACAAGTTGAATCTCCTCTCAATGTGCGAAATCCTGAGGATATTCTCGATGATACTGAGCGTCTTTTACGCCAAAGTGAAGAGGCCTTAGAAAATCAAGCAAAATTCCTCGAATCAGAAGCTGCTCTTCATCAGGAAAAATCGGATGAAGAGAAAAAAGCAGCTGACTCTGCGCTTCAAGCTGCACAGTCAGCTCATGCAAAAGCTGATCAACTTGAGGCAACGATTAGAAGCATTCAAGAAGAAAAAGCAAAACTCTCGGTATCCGCTTAATTTTCACGTATGTCTTCTCTTCTCACACAGTACATTACCCTTCTTCAAGAGACCAAATGATCGGATCTTCACTTTGTTGCGGGAGAACTTCCTATGATTCGTGTGAATGGTCGCCTCGATCCAATCTCAGGCAGTATGCCACTTACTAAGGAAATAGTGGAAGAAATGTTCTATACTCTCTATCCAGAGGCATCTTCAAATGTAGTGCTTCAAAATGCTCAGGAGCTTGATTTTTCTTATTGGTCTGATATTGGGGTTGGGCTTCGAGTGAATGTCTATCGGTCGCTTGCTCGTCGTGCCATTGCACTGAGGCGTATCAATACAACAGCACCATCCATGCATGACATAGGACTCCCAACCGGTGCAAACAAATTGTTGACTGCAAAGCAAGGAATGTTCATCATCGCTGGTCCTACGGGCTCTGGTAAATCAACAACCCTCACAGCCATAGTTGATGAGATCAATGCAACTCGCAAAGAGCATATCATCTCCATTGAGGATCCGATCGAGTTTCGATTTACGAATAAGCAGTCATTTATTACTCAAAGAGAGCTCGGTCGAGACACACCGTCATTTGTCTCTGCTATTCGTGCTGCTATGCGAGAGGATCCCGATATCGTGATCGTAGGGGAGATGCGTGACAAGGAGACGGTAGAGGCTGCTATGAGCCTATCAGAGACCGGTCACCTTGTCTTCACCACTCTTCATACTTCTGGATCGGTGGCGAGCCTCAATCGTCTCATACAGTTCTTTCCATCTGATGCACAGGAGCAAACTCGAGTTCGTCTCTCGGATGCACTTCTTGGAGTATTGTCACAACGACTTGTTCTTAATAAACAATGAAATAACCGTATCGCACTCTTTGAGCTTATGTATGTCAACAATGCTATTCGTAATCTCATAACAATTGGCGATTTTATCCAGATTGATAATGCTATCGAAGTAGCAGCAAAGGATGGGATGATCTCATTCAAATCACATATTTATTCACTCTTGGATGCGGGACTTATCGATGAAGCATCTGCTCGGGAATATCTTCCACATCGCACCTAATTTTACGTATCTTTTCTTGTATGTTTTCTCGATTTCTCATCGCCATATTTCTCGGAATTCTCTTTTTTACTCCACTTGGATCTGTGGGGATAGTATCAAATACTTCGAGTAATTTGGTTGTATCGAGTGTCTCAGCTGAAAATCTACGTGTCACACAAATTCCAGGGTTTGATGGAGGTTGAAGTGTCTCCCATGAAGCTCTTGGTAAGAAGGTATCAGGTGATAATTTTGAGGATAAATCAAAGAACACATTTCTCGCAGTTCTTAAAATAGTGAAGATTATCGTATCAATCATTGCGATGCTTTTTATCGTCATTGCTGGTGCACAACTTGTATTCTCTCAGGGTGATGAGGAAGCACTCAAGAAAGGAAAAATGCAACTCGTTCATGCTTTTCTTGCCTTTGTCTTCTTCACGGTACCTGGTGAGCTTCTGCGTATGTTCACATCAGAGCGCTGTGATTCGGTGACGAGTGATCAGAAGTACACGGATGTTGGATTTGCAAATAACTGTATTGTGGGGAAATCCTGATTTGAACAAACTATAGGGAATAATCTCTCAGGTTTCCTCACGGTATTTATTGGAGGTTTTGCTTTGCTCATGTTTACTTATGCAGCATTCCTTTATCTGCGATCAGGGAACAATGAAGATCGTCGTGTTGAGGCAAAAAATAAGCTTGTTTATGGAACACTTGGTCTTATACTTCTTGGGTTTACACAGGCATACATTCGAATTGTCTCGATTGGTGATTTTACTGGTGATACTATACAGAATGCTCTTGGTACGGCATTTGGTATGGCTGCTTACCTCATTGTACCACTTGTGATCGCGTTCTACCTCTATGCATCGTATCTCTATATATTCTCTCTTGGCAATGAAGAGACAGTCAAGAAGGCAAAATCTGTGTTTCTCTATGCAACGATAGGTCTCTTTCTCTTCTTTGGAGTATACAGCCTCCTCGCCGATCTGAGTGTATTCAAAATTAGTACCCCAATTATACCATAGTTCATTGAAAATTATTATTTTATGAAAATATTCTCCTTCCGAAATTGTGTGAAAATGAGTATACTTGTGATAAGTATTCTTTTTGGCCTCTTGGCTCATTTAGGTGTGAGTTTTGCGGTGGAACCAACAAACAGCTGAGCTCATGTATTTACAACAGAAGAAATTCCATGAGCAAATTGTAAATGGGTATGATCCGGTTCGGAGAATAATGCTACACCGGAGAATCGTAAATACGATTGTCCTGTTCCTGAGGCGAGCTCAGCAATCAAGTCCGTGATTTCTACCATGATTCAATATGTTGTATTTATTGCGACACTTTGTGGGGTGCTCATGCTTGCTGTGTGAGGTATTATGTATTCGATCGGTGGTGCAACGGATGAATGAAAAGTGAAAGCAAAGAAATTCATCGTGAGTTCGATTGCATGATTGATACTCCTTTTCTTTGTATCAGCGATTCTTTTTCTCGTTGCTCCTTGGGTGTATTCGTAGCGTTTTTGATAGTTTATTAATTTCCTCTCAATGTGGGGGATTTTTTTTGTTCTTCCTGATAATGTAGTGCTAGTATTCCTTCACCTCTCTTACTGGGTGGCGAAGACGGGGCGGATTTGTATTCGTGTCAAAATTCTATCATCCTCGCGTAGGCGGGGATCTACCATTATCCATTCAGGAGATTCCCGTCTGCACGGGAATGACAAGATACCGATATTGTCTGTCATTCAGAGCAAAGCGAAGAATCTCTTATACTTCCAATTCGGTTATAAACTTCAGCGTAAGGGATTCCTCTCTATTGTTCGGAATGATGTACAGTTATAGTTTGCTCAGAACTTGACGAATTGCATTTTTGTGAACACTCCAACGTGAGAAAATTTGAAGTTCATCGAATGTTTCTAAAAAATTTGCCTTAAAAAGCATCGACTTTTTGACAAAGTAAAAAAAAACAATACAAGTGTAGCTCAATATGTTGTTTTCTTTTCCTCAATCGCTCCCTGATTTTGTTGAATGTTTGATTCGTCATGTGCGACATCAAGATATTCTTACTTACTTTAAGAAACTTTCCCTTGTTTCAGTATCAGAACATAGCATTGTTTTTGGCGTGGGATCAAGTTTTGCTGCAAAAGCACTCAACAAGAAATTTGTACTCGCCGTAGTGGATACTCTCGCTGATCTCTGATGTAGCCAGAGCGAGGTAAGTTTTGTGGTCGATGATTGAGAACTCCATGATCTTCTCGTGTATATTGATCATCAGAATGATGTGCATGAAGAAGAATCATCTTTGGAAGTTCCATCGCAGGAAAAGAAAGGGTTTGTGGATCCTCCCAAGACCAAGGATATATCGCCTAATGAAGTAGAAACTCTCTCAAGACGAACACTCAATCCACGCTATCAGCTTGAAAACTATGTTGTAGGACCTTCCAATCAGCTTGCATTCGCTGCTGCTGATGCTGTGAGTCGACGACCCGGTCAATCCTATAATCCGCTTTTTATCTACGGTGGAGTAGGGCTTGGTAAGACTCATCTCTTGCAAGCTATTGGTAATGCAACGAAAAATCGGTTTGCTGACAAGCATGTAGTCTATACGACAGCTGATAAGTTCCTCTCTGACTATGTCGATAGTGTCAAACGTCGTAATACGGATAATTTGCGCGATCGATATGCAGCAATCGATGTTCTTATTATCGATGATATTCAGTTTCTCGCTCGTAAAACTCAAACACAAGAAGAGCTCTACAATATCTTCAATATTCTCTACGATGCAAAGAAACAAATAGTTCTCTCAGGGGATCGTGCACCACGAGAGCTTGAGGAACTCGAACCTCGGCTTAAGAGTCGTTTTGAGAGTGGGATTATCGTCGATGTGGCTATTCCTGATTATGAGACAAAACTCGCAATTATTCAAGGAAAGATTTCTGAACGAGGCTTTCGTGTGGAAAAAGAGGTTCTTGAATACATCGCATTTCATGCGGGTGAGAATATTCGTGAACTTGAGGGAATTCTCAATCAAATTGTTGCTCAGTATGAGCTCACGGCAGTACCTCCAACTCTTGATAATGTTGCAAAGCTGCTCAATCGACATTCTGTGACACAAGTGCGCATAGGATCAACACTTGTCGAGCCAGTGAGCAAGGTGCGCAGTTATGAGGATCTTCTCGATCATGTTGCGAAGCATTTTTGACTTGAAGCAAAACACCTCATCAGCCAGAATCGTCAGAAACAATACATGATTCCTCGTCAGATCGCCATGTACCTCCTCAAAAATCGTATGCACTATACACTTGAGAGGATTGGGAATATTTTTGGCGGACGTAATCATTCCGCAGTGCTCTATTCTTGCAAGAAGCTGGAAACTATGCTCAAGAAAGATCAGAATTTGCATTATGAGGTAAATGTCATTCGTGATAAACTTTGACTGTAGTTTTTCCATGAGCTCAAAAGTACAATTTCTACGAGACTATGTTGCTGAGGATTTAGCAAATCTTTGTGTTGCCCATGATTTTTATCATATTGATCGAGTAGACCATTTAGCGGGTTTTCTTGCTGAGAAAGAATGAATTCAGAATCTCGATGTGGTGCATGGAGGTGCACTCTGTCATGAGTTTTTTGATGAGAAATTTTTCTCTCAAAAAGAGTTAATTGTTCGCAGTCAAACTCTTCCTGTCTTGTTGGAAAAATTTTGATTTACTCATGAAGAAATCGCAGCAATACTTTTTATTGCACATAATGTCTGATATGGAAAATCTCTTGAGAGAAACGAAACTTTTCAAATGAATCCTGAGCTTGCAGTTGTAGAGGATGCGGATCGACTTGAATCTATTTGAGCGATCGCGATAGCTCGCACTTTTACATATGGCGGCAAAAAATCACGTGCTATATATGATCCGTATGAATTACCGGGTTTACCAACGGACCAACAATCCTACCATAACTCATCTTTTTCTAGTATTCATCATTTCTATGAAAAACTTCTTTTATTAAAAGATCTTCTTCATACAGATAGCGCTCGAGAAATAGCAAAAACTCGTCATGAATTTATGGAATTGTTTCTGAAACAGTTTTACCTGGAATGGAATCTGGAAGATTTGAACGTATAAACTGATTTATAATTACTGCCATTGAATATGCTCTCTATCGTTGCAACACCCATTGGAAATCTTGAAGATATTACCTATCGAGCTATAAGAATGCTCTCAGAGGCTGATGCTATACTCTGCGAAGATACACGAACATCGAGCAACCTTTTAAATCACTATAGTATCAGACGTCCCCTCGTCTCTTTTCATGCTCATTCCTCGCCCGCGAAGATTGAGGTGATTATATCACGACTTCTCGCTGGAGAGCATCTCGCTATTATCAGCGATGCTGGCACTCCTGGTATATCTGATCCACTCTATGCCCTTCTGGGGCGTGCCATTGAGGCGTGAATAGAGGTTTCGCCTATTCCTGGCCCATCAGCGGTTATCACAGCACTTTGTGCGAGCGGTCTTCATATGCATGATTTTCGTTTTCTTGGATTTATTCCTATTAAGAAGTGACGCCATACACTTTTAACAAGCCTCAAAACAAAGGATTATACCGTGGCGATCTATGAATCAGTACATCGCATCGAACATACGCTTGCGGACATTGAGGAATATTTCTGAGGAGATACTCCTATTGTTATCGGTCGTGAACTCACTAAGAAATTTGAAGAATTTCTCCGAATGAGTGTATCAGATATGCGAAAACACTTTCAAGAACATCCGCCGAAGTGAGAATTTGTGGTAATGTGGTAGTTGGCTCTTGCGTTTTCCGTGAGAATGACTAGTATCAAAGCGTCATTTTATTATTTATTCATTTTGTTATGTCTGCTGCAAAGGATACAAAGGCTACGAAAAAGGAAGAAACAGTCGTTACTTCTGAAGAGACTACTCCTGAAACTCCTGTAGTTGCGGAGGTAGCTGTAGAGGTTACCGTAACAGATGCTCCAAAAGCAGCTGAAACAGTTATTGAAGAGAAGAAGGAAGATCATTCTAAGACTCCTGCCGAAGTGCTTTTCGAAAAGGCACAAAAGATTAGTAAAGATGTTCTTGGGGAAGCAAAAGACAAGGCAGAAGAATTCCAAGAATTTGCTATGGATAAGGTGCATGATGCACAAAAAACACTTGATGAAAAGGCAACAAAAGAACCAAAATCACTTCTTGGTGGAATCTGGGCAAAGATTATGAAGAAATAATTTCTTCATAATAAAAAACGTGAGAATTTCTCACGTTTTTTATTATGATTTAACGAGCACAAATATTTCTCTTCCTACGTTTTGTGTTTCACGACGATAAATGAGCGATCATCGTGCTGTATAGGATCGATCGAGGAGTGGATGCTCGATACGCTCAATAGCGAATCCTGAAGCGCTCAAGAGGGATACGATTTGTGGAATATAGGTGTATTTTTCCGTGTAGAACCAACAAGGCATACAAATACATGCTCGCTCTCATTTTTGTAAGTCTTTTGCAAGCTGCTTGATGAATCCATGGGTAATAGGGGTGGTCTCATCGAGGGCGTCCTCGATTACACTATAGTTACTGTATTTGCGAATTATAGGGCCGAGATATCACTCCGTAGCAACTGTCATAGATCGATTCAGATAGCGTTTTCGAATGTCCGCGAGATGATGTGATGGCTGGAGTGCATTGCGTGTAAATGTCTCAATATGATGTGGATTGCGATGATCTTGCATCTGCTCAAGATTGGATTTGGTCTTTGCTACAAGATCTTCCTCTATGTCGGATGCAATGACGAGCATATCTTCATAGCGAAGTGCCTCGATAGGAAGGGTTCCAAGACCACAGAATGGATCATAGAATGCCTGATGCGATTTGAGCTCTGCAAGATTGAGGAGCATCTGCGAGAGCTTGGGTGGAAGCATCCCTACATTCATATCCCGACTTTTGCCCATATCTCGATCACTATACCCATCGATATCTTGAAAGGCGATTGTCTCCGCAATAATACATTGATCATTTCCTCTTTCAATAATATGCCATTCGAATGCTTTTGTTCCGATACGCTCTTTTTTTGCAAGTGCTGGAGATATTGGAGAGTTATTTTTATTGATGATTCGTATACTTTTTCCTTCTTTGACGAGTTGTTTTTTAAAATTCATCGCGATGTTTTGTAACTCCATATGTCTATTACTCGAGAGTGCAAATTGGTATTTGTTTTCGCCTATTGTTGAATCAATCGCTGCCAAGAGGGTTGCATCTTGATCGCCTGATGGTACGTGATCTTTGTAGATCTCTGCGATGAGACGTTGTCCACCAAGTGTTGAGAATTTTGCTTGGATTTCACTGCGGCTATAGATGCTTGAAAAGCTCAAATATCCACCATGATGGATGACCATATCGGTTGCTTTGAGGGCTTTATAGAGTTCTGCTATAGAGAGGGCTTGGTTGTGACCAAGATGAGAAATGTAGTATGACATATTTTTTTCAGAGTGTATCCAAAAAGTCAAAAAGAGCGAACTTTTACTTCGCTCTTTTTGTGGTGATTATTTGAGGATTTTCTTCACCTCTATTTCAAGGTTCAGAGATTTTCCGGAGAGTGGATGTCCTGTTGGGTATGAAACAGTCACATATTCTCACTCTATCTTTTCGACTTTCATTGTTCCGCCGTTCCAGTCATGATGTGATTCTTGTCCGATTTCCAGAGTATCTCAGAGAAAAAGAGGTGATGGATTGATTAACCTAAGAGTTGCATCACTTTTTGTCTTATTGATGATAGTAAATTTCTTCCCTTCAAACTCAGTTTTGTACTTTTGTAGATCCTCTATTGGTATTGATTTTTGTGATATCTCCAGGAGTTGTTCCTTTCGGAGGATACGATTTTGACGTTCATCTCCATAGAGCTTGTTTGCTGGAAGTTGAAGTGTTCGCTTTTCACCCTCTTGCATTCCAATGAGTGATTCGTGAAGACCAAGAAATGGAATTGATCCACTTCAGACAACTACAGCGATATCATTGCCACCCTCAACAACTCTATTATTCTCATCTTTGAGTTGGTATGAGATATTTACACGATCATTCGTCCTGATAGTATCAATATTGACTTGAATATCTTTTTTTGGAGTACTATCTTGATGAGTAGGGAGTGGTTTGGACCATGGGAGAGTACAGGAAGTGAGGGTAATAGATATGAGACTTAAGAAGACAATGGGTTGTTTCATATGCTGAGTATAAGATTATTGAACTTGTATATTTACGGGAGTGCCATAGCTACGTTGGTTTCATGAAATCACCACTTTCTTCCCCAACGGTGTTATATTCGATTGATTAACACTGTAAGGAGTAGTGTAATTTATGGGAGTAGTACTAAGATTACCAAGATTATTACCTATTAAATCAAGCCAAATAAGATTGTGAAGATTTCATATTGAATCTGGTAATTTACTGAGATTATTCCCATTAAGATCTAGATGCTTTAGGTTCGTGAGTTGACCAATTGATTCAGGCAGTTGTACAATGTTATTGTCACCAGAATAAAATGTAGAATCTTTTAAATCTAATGTTTGCAGAGATGTTAGATTTCCAATCTCAGACGGTAATGAGCTTATATTATTATTTTCGAGACCAAGTGTTTGTAAATTGATCAGATTTCCAATTTGCCATGGAATTATACTGAGATTATTGTTTCCTAATGATAATTCTTGTAATTGTTGTAAATCTCCTATCCATGTCGGGAGGATTGTAATATTATTGCCTGTAAGTTTGAGATTTTTTAAATATTGTAAATTTTTCAATGTATCAGGGAGAACAGATATATTTTGATATCGAAGATCTATATTTTGTAAGTATTCGATATTACCAATTTCACTCGGTATACTTATTATTCTTGCTCAGCCTGTTGGATATTGAATCATACTAAAGGAGCGTAAGTTTTTCATCTTTTGAACCCAACTTGGAACATTGTACAGCGATCCATGACTTAAATCCATCTGCATCATTCTACACCAATTTTCTGCCGTCATAGATGCATAACCACCTATTGCATTCATTTCATTTATCTCACTTTGAGTAAAGTCACAATCATCCCCATCTACATGTACAATTACTGATTTTTTAGTAGTTCATACGCTATTTGTACAACTTATGCTGTATGTATAATCTCAAGTTTGGTTCTTATAGATTGTATCCACTCTTGATAATTCATTTATATTATAGGAAGAATAATCATCTCATGCCGTACAAGTTGATCATGCACTCACTGACCAAGATAACTCTATTTTTGTTGTTTTGAGTTTGAGTGTCTGAACTGGTGCATATCCATGCCAATTGACAGCAATATCCTCTGTTCAATCAAATCTATTTGTATTTGCTGTAAGTGATACACTAGGAAGAAGGCAAGCCTGGGTGTTGCAACTCTGAGTACTCGGACCTGAACAACTACTACCGTTCGTACAGGATCGAGTCTGTGTCCCTCCTCAACAACTAGCACTACATGATCACCAATCTGACCAGATTGGTGATGGTGCATTCACATTAATAGTAACTTCTGCTTCATCCGCACGTACGTATGGTGCAAATCCCTTGAGACATCTTAGCTTGTATGTTGTCGTAGCTGTTGGTGATACTAACAACGTATCTATTAAATCTTTTTGACCAGTCCATCCATTATAAGCAGTACAACTATCTGCACCAAGTACATTCCAATTTAAGGTTCTACTTTCTCAATAGTTCATAGTTGTTCCACCATTTGTAACATTCAGTGTAATATTTGGTTTCACACAAGCTCCATCATTACACGTCTGTCAATAGGAACCTTGACAGGTTCATGGAAGCAAACAAGATCGGGTTTGCATGCAACTTTCAGTACATGATCACCAATTTGACCATCATGTTAGACAAGCTCAGCCACTACAAGCCCGTGTAGAATCAAAACCATTACAAGTTCTTCATGGTAAACAAGATCGGGTTTGCATGCAACTTTCAGTACATGATCACCAATCTCACCAGTTATTTGGTGTCACATAAAGAGTGTAATCATTTGATGTATAATGTATTAAATTTCAAATTGAATCTCTCTTTTCACAACTCAGTATATACATCGTAGATGCAGGTGGTTGTACTCCCAAGGCACCAGTTTGATCATGTATACCCGTCCAATTATCAGGTGATTCTGTACCTCACATTCAATGTGATCCTGCGCAAATATATCCAGATCCATTTAGTATACTCCACCTAAGAGTATTGATAGTTCAGGCATTTATCCAATCAGAGCCATGATTGAGAGGACCAGTTATATTACCAGCAGCATCTACGTAAGTGCCAAGTCTGAGAGTTGGACAAACTTGAGTATTACAACTCTGCGAATTTGGACCGACACAACCACTACCATTCGTACAAGATCGTGCTTGTGTTCAACCTCAACAACCTTTACTACATGATCACCAATCTGACCATCATCCATTGATTGGGCAAGCTTGTGTATTACAACTTTGTGTACTCGGACCTGAACAACTACTACCATTCGTACAGGATCGAGTCTGTGTACCACCTCAACAACTCGCAGTACATGATCACCAATCTGACCAGGTTGGTGATGGTACATTCACATGAATAGTAATCTCTTCTTGAGTAGTTTTTGTTGCTCATAGCGTAGTTTTTTGGCAACTCAATATATATTTTGTTGTGGCTGTTGGTGATACTGATAGTGTGTCTATAAAAATTTTTGAGCCACTCCATCATTCAGAGGCAGTGCAACTATCTGCATTTGATACATTCCAGTTTAGAGTTCTACTGTCTCAAACATTAATATTTGTCCCGCCATTGGTAATTCAAAATGCGATAGTTGGAGTTTGGGGGGTGATAACCTCTATATTAAGACTTTGCACTCTTGTTTGACCATCAAGACCAGCACAAGACATTGTATAAGTTTTGTCCGATGTAAGTATTGGGATTGTATATGTTCCGCTTAACGCTTTAATGCCATTCCAATCATTACTTCCAGTTCCAGTACAAGATGATATATTCGTGGTATTCCAAGAAAGAGTACCAATTGTTCAGGATAATGTTTGGTATGATGTTTGTCATTGCGAAAAACTCTTTACGTTTAGATTATTTACTCAGAAAATTAATTTAGATGGTGGCCGTAGAGTAATACGTATCGTTTTGTCTATGCTACTTCCACTATTTGTACAAGTTACGGTATAGTCAATGTCCTTGCCACTTCCGGTATTTGGTAGTTGCGCTTGAGTTTGATGTGATATATCTTGATCGACAACGAGATCCTGATTATCACCATCCCGTATTTCTTGTTGTCAATTTAAAACTGGTATCCAGGAACTTCTACAACTATTTACATTCTTTGCTCGATAATAAAAAGTAAGCCATCATCCATGTGTATAAATTGGCACTATTGGATTGTCATTGTAATTATGAATAGCTCCAGTATCATCGGCTGCCCATAACACATTAATTTCTGGATTCGCCTGCGTGACTAAGGGCACAGGTATTACATTGATATCCACATCCTTTTTTATGTCTACATTATTTTTATCTTTGCAAATAAGGGAATATTTCTTGAGTCATAATGTAAGATTCTGTGGATAGTGGGTGCCAGCATTGTCTACACTTCCAGACCAATCTCCTTCCGCACGACAAGATGTAACATTTTTTGTAAACCATCATAGATATATTGATCATCATTCAGTAGCATTATAAATGGTTCCGCTCAATGTTGAAGGCCCATAGAATGTTATTATAGGCGCGCCCAAAAGAGTTTGTACTGATATTTTCTTTGTTGTTATAACTCATGAATCTATACCGTCACATGTTAGAGTGTAGTCTATTTTCCCATCCGGAGAATTTGGCGGAATGATTGTTTGTGATGAATAAGTAATAGAATTAAAAGCATTTGCGATTATCTCCTGATTTCCGTTTACAACGGACCAGCCTTGGCGACATGCTCTAACATTACTTGCAGACCAACTCAAGCTTAAATAACCTGAATCAGATAACGTTGTTATATACTTATTTGAATTATTTTCTACACGCTCATTATTATATATTGCCCAAAGTGTATCTATAGATGGTGCTGGTCATGTCGGTGACACTCCAACATGTACAGTAAATTCTTTTGATATAGTTCATCCTGCATTTTCACATGTTAGTATATACGTTGTTGTTGTTGTAGGCGCAAATGTAGCTGGGGCATCAAGCATTCTTGATTTACCAAAAATCCCAATTCATGGTATTTCACATTTCTCAGCATATCTAACATTAAAAACAATATTCATGGTTTGTCATGGAGTGTATATATCAGGTGTCGTTGATGGACCACGATAAGTACCTCAACAAGTAAGCGTTCCAGCATAATCACAAAAATATAGAATTTCCATTGGATTTATACTAGAAGCTGATAATCAAGATATACTTATTGTTTGTTGAACGGAACTAGAAGCATTTAGACAAACAAGAATAAAATTATTATTCCCAATTGTGTTAATGGGATATGACTTATTGTTATTTATGCCGACGGATTCTCCATTGATACGACATTCCAGAGCATCTTGAGTTGTCCATGTAAGTGTTACATTCTGACCAATAGTTACCGTTGGGCTATTCGAGGTGAAAGAAGTGATTTTCGGGGCTATTATTGGTGGGGTTACGATTGTTGGAGCAAGATTTACTAAATTATTGCATATCAAACTTCCAGTTCTAGTAAATCCTATCAATGCTTCACCTGAGGCACATGAACGATTTAAAATA
>ERZ724510.64-NODE-64-length-55999-cov-13.989060_pt1 | contig 55999 bp, 48 predicted proteins | sample MGYA00376043_ERZ724510 | MGnify/ENA primary metagenome ERZ724510 (study PRJEB28724, sample SAMN07190888) | wastewater metagenome | isolation source: influent of sewage treatment plant in Hong Hong | place: USA: Christiansburg, Virginia | collected 2016-03-01 ... | reverse complement strand
TAATAGCTCACTAGTCGAGTCGGCCTGCGCGGAAGATGTAACGGGGCTAAAACTAGAAGCCGAAGCTGCGGATGCATATTTTATACGCGTGGTAGGGGAGCGTTCTGTAAGTCTGCGAAGGTGTGTTGAGAAGCTTGCTGGAGATATCAGAAGTGCGAATGCTGACGTGAGTAACGATAAGGGGTGTGAAAAACACCCCCGCCGGAAGACCAAGGGTTCCTGCTCAACGTTAATCGGAGCAGGGTGAGTCGACCCCTAAGGCGAGGCTGAGAAGCGTAGTCGATGGGAAACAGGTTAATATTCCTGTACCTTTTACTGATGCGATGGAGGGACGGAGAAGGCTATATCTACCAGCGATTGGTTGTGCTGGGGAAAGGTTGTAGGCATGTGTCTTAGGCAAATCCGGGACACTCTATGCTGAGAACTGAGACGAACCTGTACTTGTACGGGGAAGTGATAGATGCCATGCTTCCAAGAAAAGCTCCTAAGCTTCAGTCAGTAAGGGATCGTACCCGAAACCGACACAGGTGGTCAGGTCGAGAAGACCAAGGCGCTTGAGAGAACTCTGGTGAAGGAACTAGGCAAAATAGTACCGTAACTTCGGGAGAAGGTACGCTGTTGAGGGTTAAGGATTTACTCCGTAAGCCTTCGGCAGCCTCAGAAACTAGGCCGCTGCAACTGTTTATTAAAAACATAGCACTCTGCAAACACGAAAGTGGACGTATAGGGTGTGATGCCTGCCCGGTGCTGGAAGGTTAATTGATGGGGTTAGCGTAAGCGAAGCTCTTGATCGAAGCCCCAGTAAACGGCGGCCGTAACTATAACGGTCCTAAGGTAGCGAAATTCCTTGTCGGGTAAGTTCCGACCTGCACGAATGGCATAATGATGGCGGCGCTGTCTCCAGCAGAGACTCAGTGAAATCGAAATCGCGGTGAAGATGCCGTGTACCCGCGGCTAGACGGAAAGACCCCGTGAACCTTTACTGCAGCTTTGCACTGAACTTTGATCTTACCTGTGTAGGATAGGTGGGAGGCTTTGAAGCTCGGACGCTAGTTCGAGTGGAGCCATCCTTGAAATACCACCCTGGTAATATTGAGGTTCTAACCCAGGTCCGTTATCCGGATCGGGGACAGTGTATGGTGGGTAGTTTGACTGGGGCGGTCTCCTCCTAAAGAGTAACGGAGGAGTACGAAGGTGCGCTCAGAGCGGTCGGAAATCGGTCGTAGAGTATAAAGGCAAAAGCGCGCTTGACTGCGAGACAGACAAGTCGAGCAGGTACGAAAGTAGGTCTTAGTGATCCGGTGGTTCTGTATGGAAGGGCCATCGCTCAACGGATAAAAGGTACTCTGGGGATAACAGGCTGATACCGCCCAAGAGTTCATATCGACGGCGGTGTTTGGCACCTCGATGTCGGCTCATCTCATCCTGGGGCTGAAGCAGGTCCCAAGGGTATGGCTGTTCGCCATTTAAAGAGGTACGCGAGCTGGGTTTAGAACGTCGTGAGACAGTTCGGTCCCTATCTACCGTGGGCGTTGGAAATTTGAGAGGATCTGCTCCTAGTACGAGAGGACCAGAGTGGACGAACCTCTGGTGTACCGGTTGTGACGCCAGTCGCATTGCCGGGTAGCTATGTTCGGAAGGGATAACCGCTGAAAGCATCTAAGCGGGAAGCCTACCTCAAGATAAGGTCTCCCTGAGGGTTTAACCCTCCTAAAGAGCCGTTAGAGACCATGACGTTGATAGGTTCGGTGTGGAAGTGCAGCGATGCATGAAGCTAACGAATACTAATTGCTCGTGAGGCTTGACTATATAACACCAAAACAGTTTACTTGATTTAGTCATCTATTTAGAGATACAGATAGACTCAGTTTTATAACTTGATAAGATAAACGAATTCAAGCAACCGATTAGCGAAAGCTAACAACCGCTTAACCAGTTTGTCTGGCGACCATAGTACGTGTGAACCACCTGATCCCTTACCGAACTCAGAAGTGAAACCATAGTGCGCCGATGGTAGTGTGGCATTCGCCATGTGAGAGTAGGTCATCGCCAGACTTCAAATACAAAAAACCCTTTCAGTGAATACTGGAAGGGTTTTTTATTGGGCGAAAGGAAATTGTATATACGGGATATCTGGCTGATTAGTTCAACTGTTTAAGTAAAGGGACTATGTCTTTATTAAAACCACTCATAAAGCGAGTTACATCATCAAAACTGCGAATACTGCGATAATCAACGGGTAACTGCCAGTTAATTAATTGGTTGACCGAGACCGTTAATTCAGAACCTGTAAAAGGTTGATTAAATAATTGCGCTATTTGCTCCGTTGCTTGATGAAAAACCAAATCAGCAAAAATTTCATACATGCCACATTCGCCATCTAAGCCAATGTTGAGTTGGCAATTATGTTGTGGGTGAGTAAATACAATATCAGGCTCATGTGTGCTGAGTACAAATCCTAAATCTGTGAGTTGAGGGCTAAGCTGCTCTATAAAATACTTTTTGATGAGTGCATTACTTTGTGGAAAATTCTCTATTGTATCGAATGGTGTGGCATCCGTTTCTGAATTGATTTGTTGCCATTTTTCTCTAGCATCAACGGGATAAATAACATCTTGTGGTAAAAAAGCAAACCATAAATCTTCTAGTAAGATAACCACATTATAATGATTGGCAATTTTTATCACCTCCGTTAAAAAGAAGGTAAACTCTTTTTGAGGTAAAGACAAATCCAAAACAGGACTTTCATTTTTTGATAAATGTTTTGGTAATTCAGACATTTCCCTTAAAAAATCCAAATCGTCTTTGAATTTTTCAAGATTATTAGCGGTAAGCGTTAGAATTTCGTTTGAAAAATCTAAAAAGCGTGGGGTTATTTGTGCTTTTCGGCTTTTTAATATGGCTTTCATCGCCATAGTCATTTCTAAACTTTTGGGTAGCTCTTTCGGGTCACATACTTCCCAAATACTAACTGTTAGATTGCTCATAATTATTTGCTCCTATAAAAGTATTTATCCTACCTTGTGCCATAGATTATACAAGTTGACGATGCCGTCACACGAGTTCGGTAATTTAAATCACAATTAACTTTGCCAAAAAATCACAATTAGGCGACAATTACGCCCCATTATTAGGGCTTATGTGGTTATTGCTGATTTATACATGTGACCGTTTGCAATGGTTTAATGTTTGCCAAGTAAGCCCTTATTATTTTTAGTCCCGTTTTGACTGCCCGCCTTTGGAGTCTTTTATGCCCGCTGTCGCTTTGCCTCAACGTCGTCTTGCTAATGCTATTCGCGCTCTTGCCATGGATGCTGTTCAAAAAGCTAACTCTGGCCATCCTGGTGCGCCAATGGGTATGGCAGATATTGCCGAAGTGTTATGGCGTGGTGTGTTAAAACATAATCCAAAAAACCCACAATGGATTAACCGTGACCGTTTTGTGTTGTCTAATGGTCATGGCTCTATGCTGCAATATGCGTTATTGCATTTAACGGGTTATGACTTAAATATTGAAGACTTAAAACAATTTCGTCAGTTACATAGCCGCACACCGGGTCATCCAGAATATGGTTATACCGCAGGTGTAGAAACTACGACAGGGCCTTTAGGGCAGGGCTTGGCCAATGCCGTAGGTTTTGCTTTAGCCGAAAAAACCTTAGCCGCGCAATTTAATCGTGATGGCTTTAACGTAATTGACCATCATACCTACTGCTTTTTGGGTGATGGTTGTTTGATGGAAGGTATTTCGCATGAAGTGTCTTCGTTGGCAGGTACGCTTAAACTGGGTAAGTTAATTGCATTTTATGATGACAATGGTATTTCGATTGATGGCGAAGTCGAAGGCTGGTTTACCGATAATACCGCACAGCGTTTTGCTGCATACGGTTGGCAAGTGATTGGCCAAATTGATGGCCATGACAGTGAAGCGATTCGTGCTGCTATTATAGAAGCTCATGCCGATACTACACGCCCAACCTTAATTATTTGCAAAACGGTAATTGGTTGTGGTTCGCCCAATAAACAAGGCAAAGAAGACTGTCATGGTGCGCCTTTAGGCGCGGCCGAAATTGTGGCGACGCGTGAGGCAATGGGTTGGGAATATGGCGCATTTGAAGTGCCTGAAGATATTTATGAAGCGTGGGATTGCAGTGTTAAAGGTGATGTTTTAGAAAAAAATTGGCAAGGTCAATTTAATGCTTATCAAAAGGCGCATCCAGAGTTAGCACAAGAGTTAACTCGTCGTTTAAAAGGTGAATTACCTGCATCGTTTGAATTAGAGGCAAAAGCCTATATTCAAGAAGTCGCAAGCAAAGGCGAGACGATTGCTAGTCGTAAAGCCTCTCAAAATGCCTTAAATGCTTTTGGCCCATTATTGCCTGAGTTGTTGGGTGGTTCTGCCGATTTGGCAGGCTCTAACTTAACCTTGTGGAAAGGTTGTCACGGTATTCAAGAGAATCCCGCAGGTAACTATGTGTTTTATGGCGTGCGTGAGTTTGGCATGAGTGCCATTATGAACGGTATAGCCTTGCATGGCGGTTTTATTCCTTATGGTGCAACCTTCTTAATTTTTATGGAATATGCCCGTAATGCAGTACGCATGAGCGCGTTAATGAAGCAACGGGTTATTTATGTGTTTACCCACGATTCGATTGGCTTAGGTGAAGATGGCCCAACTCATCAACCCATTGAACAATTAGCCAGTTTGCGTGGTACGCCTAATATGTCGGTATGGCGACCTGCGGATGCGGTTGAGTCTGCTGTGGCATGGTTGTCGGCATTGCAAAAACATAATGGCCCAACCTCTTTAGTGTTTTCACGTCAAAATTTAGCGCATTTAGAGCGTGATGCTTTGCAATTAGATAACATCAGTCGTGGTGCTTATACCTTAGTCGAAGAAACGGGTGTATTAGAGGCCATTATTATTGCAACGGGTTCTGAAATAGAGTTGGCGGTTAGAGCACAACAAGCATTAACCGCACAAGGTAAAGGCGTGCGTGTGGTGTCTATGCCGTGTGTTGATGTGTTTATGGCACAAGATGTCGCGTATCGTAACAAAGTCTTGCCACCAGAAGTACGCGCCCGTGTGGCTGTAGAAGCTTCTCATGCTGATTATTGGTATAAGTTTGTGGGCTTAGACGGTAAAGTCATTGGTATGACTACCTTTGGTGAGTCTGCGCCCATTAAAGATTTATATCAGCATTTTGGTATTACTGTTGACGCGGTCGTTAATGCCGTCAATTCTTTAAGCTAACACACATAATATCCCAATGTGGCTAATGCTTACGTTGGGGTATTACCCTGAGTTTGTATATGTTAAAAATCGCCATCAATGGTTATGGCCGTATTGGGCGTAATGTGTTGCGTGCATGGGTTGAACGCGGCTGCCCTCAAGCATTGCAATTTGTGGCAATTAACGATTTGGGCGATGCTCATACTTTAATGCACTTAACCCGTTATGACACTACTCATGGGCGATTTACAGGAACAGCGCATTTAGAGCAATCTAATTTAGTGTTGCAACCTAAAGATTGTGAGTCTTATTACCATATTCCTTTGCTACAGCAGCTTAAACCCGAGCTGCTGCCGTGGCATAATTTAGATGTTGATGTGGTTTTAGAGTGTACGGGTTTGTTTAGAGCCAAAGCCGAAGCAGCACGACATTTACAGGCAGGAGCCAAAAAAGTCATTATTGGCGCAGCTCCGTTTGATGAAGTCGATGCCACGATTGTTTATGGTGTGAATCATCAACACTTAACCCATGAGCAAAAAATCATCTCCAGTGTCTCGTGTACCACTCATGCTTTAGTGCCTTTAATGAAAATTTTAGACGAAGCCTTTGGTATTGAGTCGGCATTAATGACCGAGATTCATGCGGTGACTTCCGACCAAGTATTATTAGACCATACCCATCGCGACTTACGGCGTGGTCGTGCGGCAGCGCACAATATTATTCCTACTACATCAAGTAGTATTGGCGCGTTAAAACGTGTATTGCCTCATTTAGCAGATAAAATAGAAGGTTATTCGATTCGTGTACCTACCTTAAATGTGGCCGCCATTGATTTAAGCTTTGTGGCGCAAAAAACGATGACCATCGGCGCAATTAATGCGCTATTTAAACAAAAGTCAGTCAATGAATATCACGAAATTTTGAGTTATTGTGATGAATGGTTGGTGTCTAGTGATTTTAATCACTCACCTTACTCGTTAATTTTTGATGCCACCGAAACCAAAGTCGTGGGTCAACAAGCCAAAGTGTTGGCGTGGTATGACAACGAGTGGGGCTATGCGAATCGTTTGTTGGATTTATGTATGGTTTTAGCCAAAATGCGCTAAAATCTAAAAATATGTTTGTATGCCTTTAATTTTTGTAGGAGTCATCATGACCGTCTTGAAAATGGCCGATTTAGACCTAAACGGCAAGCGTGTATTAATTCGTGAAGATTTAAATGTGCCTGTAAAAGACGGCAAAATTAGCAGTGATGCCCGTATTGTTGCCTCATTACCTACCATTAAGTTAGCCTTAGAAAAAGGCGCGTCAGTGATGATTTGCTCGCACTTAGGTCGTCCAACCGAAGGCGAAGTGTCTGCCGAAAATTCTTTGTTAGCGGTTGCTGCTTATTTAAGTAAAGCTTTAAATCGTGCGGTACCATTAATTGAAAACTATGTGGATGGTTACGCTATTGGCGCAGGTGAAGTCGTTTTATTTGAAAATGTACGTTTTAACAAAGGCGAAAAAAAGAATAACGATGAATTAGCCCAAAAATATGCCGCTTTGTGTGATGTCTTTGTGATGGATGCCTTTGGTACGGCGCACCGTGCTGAAGCGTCAACTCATGGTGTAGCTAAATTTGCACCTGTTGCCTGTGCAGGCCCGTTGTTGGCGGCTGAGTTAGAGGCTTTAGGTAAAGCCTTAGATAATCCTGCTGCACCAATGGTAGCAGTAGTGGCAGGTTCTAAAGTATCCACAAAGTTAGATGTATTAAAGACTTTATCTGATGTGTGTGACCAATTGATTGTGGGCGGTGGTATTGCTAACACCTTTTTGGCTGCCGCAGGTTATAACGTCGGTAAGTCTTTATACGAAGCCGAGATGCTCGAAACTGCCAAAGAAATTGCGCGTAGTGTGAGTGTGCCGTTGCCCGAAGATGTAGTAGTGGCTAAAGAATTTGCCGAAAATGCCACAGCAACTATTAAGTCAATTAAAGAAGTTGCTGATGACGACATGATTTTGGATATCGGCCCGTTAACAGCAGCTAAGTTTGCTAATTTAATTAAATCCTCAAAAACCATTTTGTGGAATGGTCCTGTTGGTGTATTTGAGTTTGATCAATTTGGTGAAGGCACAAAAGTGTTGGCGCAAGCTATTGCTAGTAGTAAGGGCTTTTCGATTGCAGGTGGTGGCGACACATTAGCCGCGATTGACAAATACGGTGTTGCCTTAGGTATTTCATATATTTCGACAGGTGGTGGGGCTTTCTTAGAGTTTGTAGAAGGCAAAAAATTACCCGCCGTAGAAGCATTAGAAGAAGCCGCTAAACGCGCTTAATTCAAAACAAAAGGAGATTCAAAGTGGCTTTAATTTCGTTACGTCAAATGTTAGACCATGCCGCAGAGTATGGTTATGGTATTCCTGCTTTTAACGTCAATAACTTAGAACAAATGCGCGCCATTATGGAAGCCGCAGATAAAACCAACTCTCCTGTGATTGTGCAGGCTTCGGCAGGTGCGCGTAAATATGCAGGTGCGCCTTTTTTGCGTCATCTCATTTTAGCGGCCATCGAAGAGTTTCCACATATTCCTGTGGTTATGCACCAAGACCACGGTACTAGTCCTGCGATTTGCCAACGCTCGATTCAATTGGGTTTTAGTTCAGTGATGATGGACGGCTCATTAGCTGAAGATGGCAAAACGCCCACTGACTATGATTACAACGTCAATGTGACACGTAACGTAGTGGCTTTAGCCCATGCGTGTGGTGTCTCGGTTGAAGGCGAGATTGGCTGTTTAGGCTCTTTAGAAACAGGTATGGCAGGTGAAGAAGACGGCGTGGGTGCAGAAGGGGTGCTTGACCACTCACAGCTTTTGACTAGTGTAGAAGAAGCCGCGAGTTTTGTGGCCGACACCAACGTAGATGCTTTGGCCATTGCGATTGGTACGTCGCACGGTGCTTATAAATTTACACGCCCACCGACAGGCGATATTTTGGCCATTGAGCGTATTAAAGAAATTCATGCGCGTATTCCAAACACCCATTTGGTTATGCACGGCTCTAGCTCGGTGCCACAAGATTGGTTAGCGATTATTAACGAGTTTGGTGGTGATATTAAAGAAACCTATGGCGTACCCGTTGAGCAAATTGTTGAAGCGATTAAACACGGTGTACGTAAGGTTAACATCGATACCGATTTACGTTTGGCTTCTACAGGGGCGATTCGTCAGTTTATGGCAAAAAATCCTGCCGAATTTGACCCGCGCAAATACTTTGCCCAAACAGTCATCGCCATGCGTGATGTGTGTATAGACCGCTACCAAGCCTTTGGTGCCGCAGGTAATGCCAGTAAAATCAACCCCATTTCTTTAGAGAAAATGGCTACCCGTTACGGTAAATAAGTCAAATTTTTAGGCTTCGACTCCGCTCAGCCAGCAAAAATTGCTCTTTGAGCGGAGTTAAAAAAGGGCGTTTCCTGAGCGGAGTCGAAGGGCTATTAAGATATTAGCTCGACTTTATTTGTGACTAAGCTAAAGGTCTTTTATGCACTCCTTGCATCTTAAAAATTTAAATTGGCTATTGGTAAGTATTATCATTATCATTGCCGACCAAATCACTAAACTGTATTTTAATCAGCATTTACAGTTAGGCCAATCCATTGAATTACTGCCTGTATTAAATTGGACTTTAGCCTACAACTATGGCGCAGCCTTTAGTTTTTTGCATGATGCAGGTGGTTGGCAGCGTTGGTTTTTTGCAGCCATTGCTGTTGTTGTTAGTACGGGCTTGACCATATGGTTGGTCAAATTAGACCACAAAGCCAAGTTTTTGGCCTTAGCCATCGCATTGTTATTAGGTGGTGCAATAGGTAATGTATATGACCGTGTTAGTTATGGTTATGTTATAGATTTTATTCATGTTTATTATCAAGCATGGCATTTTCCTATTTTTAATATTGCCGATTGTGCCATTACGGTGGGTGCCATTATGTTGATTATAGACTCTCTTTTTTTAGAGAAAAAAAGACTGCAACAAAGTTAATTGTTATGTTGATTTTGTGACGCTACTTTTTAACCCCATTTTAAAATAGGTATCTACATAGTGAATAATCAAGATGTTCAGCGTATTGGTGTAAATAAAGTGGTAACGCTACATTTTGCAGTGTGTTTAGCTAATGGCCAAGTGTTAGATACCACGCGTGAGCGTGAAGCACCTGTTAGCTTTACCGTAGGTGATGGTAATTTATTAGAAGGCTTTGAAAAAGCCATTTTTGGTTTAAAAGCAGGCGATAAGCGTTCTATTTTTATTGAAGCTAAAAATGGTTTTGGCGAGTGGCAAGAAGGCAATGTACAACGCTTTGACCGTAATTTATTTAGCGATGAGTTGTCTGTAGGCTTAGTGGTTTCGTTTGAGGATAAAAGCAAAGCCCAATTGGCAGGGGTAGTTAAAGAGTTGGCCGACAGTGAAGTTATTGTTGATTTTAATCATCCTTTAGCCAGTAAAGACTTGCTTTTTGAGGTTGATATCATTAGTGTTCGCGATGTGAGTGAACAACCATTCACTCTAAAGGTGTAAGGTAAAATATGGATATTAATTTAGCCAATCCGCGTGGTTTTTGTGCAGGCGTAGATAGAGCTATTGCCATTGTTAATCGTGCCTTAGAAGTCTTTGGTCGGCCAATTTATGTACGTCATGAAGTGGTACATAATAAATTTGTGGTTGATGACTTACGCCAGCGTGGTGCAGTATTTGTTGACGAATTACATCAGGTACCTAATGACGCTATTGTGATTTTTAGCGCGCATGGAGTATCTAAAGCAGTACAAGATGAAGCCAATGAACGCGGCTTAAAAGTATTTGATGCCACTTGTCCTTTAGTTACTAAAGTACATATGGAAGTGACACGTTATGCGCGAGTGGGTACAGATGCCATTTTAATTGGCCATGCGGGACACCCAGAAGTTGAAGGTACGATGGGGCAGTACGATGCTCAATTTGGTGGTCGTATTTATTTGGTTGAAAATGAAGACGATGTGGCGCAATTACAAGTTAATAAACCCCACGAATTAGCCTTTGTGACGCAAACTACTTTGTCTGTAGATGATACCGCACGCGTGATTGATGCCTTACGCGCAAAATTTCCTGCAATACAAGGGCCGCGTAAAGATGATATTTGTTATGCCACTCAAAATCGTCAAGATGCGGTAAAAGAATTAGCCCAAAATTGTCAGGTCGTATTAGTCGTAGGCTCGCCCAATTCATCTAACTCTAATCGTTTGCGTGAATTAGCCGAACGTATTGGCGCTAAAGCGTACTTAATAGACAACGAAACACAATTACAAAAAACATGGTTTGATGGTGTTAGTAAAATAGGATTAACCGCAGGTGCATCAGCTCCTGAAGTGTTAATTCAGCAAGTGGTTGCACGCCTCAGAGAGTGGGGTGGGCAAATACCACAAGAAATTACAGGGAGAGAAGAAAATGTGGTTTTTTCGATGCCAAAAGAATTGCGGATTCCTACTGCAAATTTATAAAAGAAACCTCAAAAACTAATAGGCAAACTGCTGACAAAAAAAGTCACTTTATGACGAGTATTTTCGCCTGTTAATTGTAACAAAATATTAAAAACAACATCTTGGTCAAATAAAAAGTGCCGACTGTCGCTCTGTGCTTGAGTCTAATTCGTCTAGCGTCTAAGGTTCATAACAGGGCTTCATGCCACTCTGTTTTAAGGTATGTCTTATGCGTAATCATCAAGGTTTTACACTCATAGAATTAATGGTCACCATTTCGGTGGCGGCCATTATTATGGCTCTTGCTGTACCCTCTATGAAGCTTATGCAGGCAAATGCGCGTATGGCATCTGCTGCTAATGATTTAGCATCAGATTTAAAAAAGACCCGCTCTGATGCTATTTCATACCGTACAAATTATACCTTTGTGCCAAATGGTGGTACCAATTGGAGTAATGGTTGGTTAGCTACTTATAATATTAGCGATAGTGCAAATGCAGCTGTTAGTACTAAAACATCACTACAAAAAGTATCTTTACCTCCGAGTATAACAGTTGCGCAAAATGTGACATCTTTGCTTTTTAATGGAACAACAGGGCGGCTATCTGGTGATGATGGCGTGCCTGTCGATGTAACCTTTGTTGTTTGTGATAGTAGTATATCAACAGAAATGGGCTATAGCATTATGGTTAATCGTTTTGGGCGTGTACTCATTCAACGTCATACGACCACTTCAACCTGTGCAGCTTAGAGGAATAGGATATGTTAGAGAGTAATTCTTTTCCAAAAGGTCAAAAAGGGTTTGGCTTGACTGAAGTTATCGTCTCAATGTTGGTATTGGGTATAGCTGTCATTGGTTTTGCGGCCTTACAAATACGTGCATTGGATACCACGAGTGATGCGATGTTTCGTACTCAAGCCATGGCTCTTGCTCAAGATTTAGGTGAGCGTATGATGCTTAATCCAGATCCAACTGCATCAGCTGTCTATCGTGGAGTTTGGAGTCCTGCGACTATGCCAAATTACAAATGTGAAACGACAGCTTGTACACCTGCAGAAATGGCTCAGTACGACATGAAAACAATGGATGAGTTGGTTAAGGCTTCATTACCTAATGGCCAGATAGCATTGATTAAATGTATCAATCGTAATAATTATTGTGTTTATGTTGCTTGGAATAAAACGACAGCTACTCAAGGTAGTGCTGCTCCACATTGCTCAACAAACCAAGATGCATTTGTTGCAGAGGCAGACTGTGTCAAATTGGAGACATCATTATTATGAAAAAGCACAGCATGTTAGGTTTTACCTTAATTGAACTAATGATATCGCTAACTTTAGGCTTAGTGATTATGTTAGCCGCAATGCAATTATTGTTAACAAACCAAATGAGCTTTAATTTGCAGAGTGGTATGGGTAATGTGCAAGAAAATGGGCGTTTTGCACTCGACTATATAAATTCTACGGTAAGAAGTGCTGAGTATAGCCAAGATATTGCAAACCCTACGGTTGGTATTGTGACGGATGAGAATGTGAGTAATTTGATTAAGGTGGATGTGAAATATATTACACGTAATGATTTAACTGCTTTGGGTAAGGGTAGTAGTGATCAATTAGTGACGCGTATGTGGGTAAGCCAAACCATGATAGATGCAGGCTTTAGAGATTGTGAAGGTAATGCTGTTGCTAGTCCGCGTTTTTTGCTTACTCGTTACTTTGTTGGTGGTGATGAAAGCGCAGGTTCAACCGCTGCTTTACGCTGTGATGCAGGAAGTTATCAGGAAGGTGCAGCTGAAATGGATAAAGTTTCTGGAAGCTTTAACTATGGCGATGATGGTATTGTTTTATTATCAACATTAGATTCATTTCAAATTTTGTACGGTGTGGCAGCAGTGCCTGCACCAACATTAGGGCAAAGATACCCTGTAAGGTATTTAAACGCTAGTGAATATACGGCTATTTTACCTATAAGCTCACGCCCTAATATCGTTTCTTTACGAGCAGGATTGTTGGTGCGCTCTAACGAAAAAGTAGGTACTAATATTAGTACACTTCCAGATGTTAAAGTGTTAGAAAAAACAATTTCTGGCAGTGACTTGAATGATAAATATATCCATCGTTTATTTACCAGTACATTGGCATTGCGTAATGCAATTTGAGGGCAATAATAATGAATAGAACATCATCGTACCGCTCTTTACAGCAGGGTGCAGCACTCATCGCAGTGCTAATTATATTGGTTATTGTAACGTTATTGGGTGTTACAGCGATGCGTATGGGATTGTCGGGTTTGTCTTTGGCTAATAATAGTCAAGTTTCGCAGCTATTATTTCAGGCTGCTGATATGGGAACCACCCAAATACGCAATGCCGTCAATCAAGATGTACTAGCAGCAATGGGTAGTGGTGGTATTATTAATAACGCGTCTGGAGCAGATACCCATTTGTGCCTAAAACCAACAGGCGGAAGCAATTTTAGTGCAGGTGCTTGCGACCCTACCAGTACCTCAAATTATATTAGTGAACGTGCTGTAGTGTTAACGCAAGTTACTTACCGTCGTTTAACCGTTACCGATGGCGATACCAGTAATGGTGCTGAGAGTTTATTGCAAACAGGCCAAAGCGTTTCGCCAACAGGCTCACAAGAAAGGCTAAAAACATTTTCTACGTCGGTTGTACCCAGTTTTGGCTCTGCTTCTGCTGCTACAGTAAAGGATTGTTTACAAAACCCTGCTGATGATGAAGAGCGCGATGGTGATACCACATACACCATTACAGACTGTTTAACCAAAGTAGGTGCAGTGTTTACCACGCACGTTGCCGAATACCGTATTCAACGCTAATTAGATAGAGGTGAATGATGAACAACAATACATTAAGTCATATAAAACGCCGCGCCTTAGTCACAGCCATTGCCTGCGCTTATATGAGTTTGGCATTAAGTCCTGCTTATGCCAGTGATACCGAAATTTATGTGGATACCAGCAACGCTAGTGCCATTGCACCTAACTTGATGATGGTGTTTGATACGTCGGGTAGTATGAATTGGTGTATTAATGCTAAATCTCCTAATAAGGATGGTGAGGCATGTAACAAATCAGGCGATTTAAGCCGTATAGCTACATTAAAAAAAGCTATGAAGCAACTGCTTCGTGGCGATAATACCGTCACACCAGCGATAGCCCCTGTGCCGGGCTATGTTAAAATGGGCTTGTCTCGTTATCATACCGATTCATCAAAAGGTGGTTATGTTCTTTATCCCGTCAGGCCCTTAGATGCTTTTGTGGCTATTAACCCCACAGGCACAATACAGAGTTTGATTACCGATATCAATGCGGATGCTATTCAAGAAAAAACACAAACTACCTCAGGCACTAGTACATCGGGTGCATTAAGAGTTGGCTTAGATAATACCACTGACTATGTAACAGGCTTGCAATTTAATAATGTCATGGTGCCTAAATATGCCACTATTACTGATGCTTATATAGAGTTAACACCTAGTGCCAGCAGTTCTGGACTTGCTACATGGAGTATTCAAGCAGAAAAAACAGGTAATGCACAAAATTATAGTAGCACCCAAATCAATAATCGTAGCTATAGTAATACTGCTGCTGTGCCTTATGTTGTAGATACATGGTCACAAGATACAGTTAAAAAAATTCCTGTAACAGCCGCTATTAACGAAGTGGTAAATCGCGCCGATTGGTGTGGTGGTAACGCGCTGTCTTTACGTATTAGTGATGATAGCTCCAGCGCATTACGTATGGCTTATTCTGCTAATACTGCCGCTTCAAATGAGCAAAAACCAAAGCTGGTGGTAGCATTTTCTATCAATACTGAGGCCACTAATAGCTGTGTGAAAGGTATAATCCCTAAAACCACTGTGCCTACAATTGTGAAGAAATATGATGATGTAACATGGGCATCTAATGGTACTGGTTCTATCACGTCTAATTCTACTACCTTAGCTTTAAATGCTGTGTCTGGTACAGCTAACACGGTAGTAGGTATGGTTTTTAAATCACTGGCCATTCCAAAAAATGCCACGATTAAGAGTGCAACTTTAACGGTTACACCTAAAATAGGTGATGCTACCCCACATCCAATGCTTATTAATGGCTTTAGTGACGTTAATGTTAGTTTTTGTACAAGTACGTCATCATGTAGTACGCCTACTACTGCTAATGGTTTGGCTGTGACAACAGCACAGGTACCATGGAGTCCCGACAAATTAGTAGCTGAGGCAGCTACAAGTATCGAGATTAAAGATATTGTACAACAAATAGTTAATCAAACTGCTTGGGCGAGCGGTAAAAACTTAGGTATTAAATTGCAGCATACGGGTAGCACTAATAGAGCGGCTACTATTTACGCGTCGGACAATAACTCCAAAGCACCATTTTTAACAATTGAATGGACTTCAGAGGCAGAGACATCTAACCTAAGTAGTATAGTAACAGTACGAGACCAAATTGAGCAAGCAGTCACTGATTTAGCGGTTCCTAGTAGTACGCCTTTAGGTGCAACTTTTGCTGAGGCATCTCGTTATATGTATGGTTTACAGCCATACAATACAGCTACAGGTAATTATGACTCTAGAACTGTAACAAATGAAGGCACTAATAGCGCAACTTATATTAGCCCGATTAGTCAGGATGATAATTGTTCAGCAAATTATATCTTTTTACTCACTGATGGTGAGCCAAATTATGGTGGTAATGTAAGAGCCAATACCAAAGCAGTAACAGGCGCTAGCACGAATTGTTCTACAAGCGCTGATTCAAATAGCCAAGTCGACTCTAACATAACACCAAATTGGGACTGTATGAAATCGTTGGCCACTTATAACAACGGTGTAGCTACTAAGGCAGGGCAGCCAAAAAAGCGTATTTATACCAGCACCATGATTTTAGGCCCATTAGGTGGTACGGCTGAAACTAATATGAAGGCCGTTGCCGATATAGGCGGTGGCAGGTATTATTCGGCACAAGATACAGGTGCATTGGCGGCGGCATTTACTGACGTAATTAATGAGGCCATGAAAGCGAGCGGTACCATTAGTGCCGCAGGTGTTGCGGTAAACCAATTAAACCGTTTAAACCATTTAGACCAATTATTTTATGCAGTATTTGACCCACGACCTAACTCATTGCATTGGGAAGGGAATCTTAAACGCTATCGTTTAGGTGGTGATGGTTCAACTATTTATGATAATTCAACCCCTCCTAAAAATGCTGTTGACTCAACTACTGGCTTTTTTCAAAAAGATGCCAAAAGTTTTTGGAGCACCACTGCAGATGGAGATGTAGCATCAGAAGGTGGCGCAGCCAGTAACTTGCCTGCACCAGCGGCTCGTAACATGTTTACCTATAAGGGTGCTCTTACAAAACTAAGCAGCCCTGTTGACTTAACCAAATTTATCGACACAGATTTTTCAGCCTTTGCTAAAGCAAAAATAATAGCAGGAACAACAACAGCAACAATAACGGATGCTCAGGCTGGAAAGATAATTGAGTGGTATAAAGGCTTTGAACTTAATGGCTTAGGTAGCAGCGATGTTGTAAGCACTACTCAGCGTAAACGTCTAGGCGGTGCTTTGCACTCTCGTCCTATTTTAGTCAATTATGGTTATACTGGCGGCATAGAAAATGCCGATAACGCAGCCAACCAAACCAACTATGTGTTCTTTAGTACTCTAGAAGGCACATTACACGCAGTAAATGCTAATACGGGTGAAGAGAAGTTTAGCTTTATTCCTAGTGAAAAGTTGGCGCGTTTAGGAGAGGTTTTCTTAAATCCTGCCAAGGCCTTACCTGAATTTGGTATGGATTTAACTTGGGTTTCTTATCGTAAAGATTACAATTATAGCGGCCAAATTAAGGCTACTGAGTCTAGTAAAGCCTCTAACGACAAAGTATGGCTCTATGGCGGTATGCGTATGGGCGGTAAAAACTATTATGCACTTGACGTTACCGATATAACTAAACCAAAATTAATGTTTGGTATTGAAGGTGGTACAGATAAATATAAAAAAATGGGGCAAACATGGTCAGAGCCAGTTATTACCGATATTTATGTAGCAGGTAAACCCAAAAAAGTGATGATTTTTGGTGGCGGCTATGACATGAAGCATGAAAATAGTAATTTAGCTTTACCCTTTGCAGACCCTGATGAAGGTAATCAGGTATATATTGTTGATGCCGAAAAAGGTGATTTACTATGGAAGGCCAGTGGTAATAGCGGCGACGACGCTGATATAGTCGTTGATGATATGAAGTTTAGTATTCCTTCTTCTCCTAAAGCGATTGATTTAGATGGAGATGGTATAACGGACGTGATTTATGTGGGTGATTTGGGTGGCCAAGTTTTTAGAATTGATCTAAACAAAAAACCTGCAGAGACTGAAACCTTTGTTAAACGTGTGCGCTTAATAGCTCAAGTAGGGCAAACCGAAAGCTCAACCTTAGCCAATCAGCGTCGTTTTTATGAGCCACCTGCGGTTGCTACTTTTAAAGACTCAGCTGGGCAGCTTTTTGCTACCGTTGCCATGGGGTCTGGCTACAGAAGTCGGCCATTAAATGCCATTACTGATGAGCGTTTTTACACCTTTTTTGATAAAGATGTGGTAAAGCCTAATTTAATGACTATGGCAGATACCGATTTACAACCTGTTATTACCACAGCTGGTTTAGCTGTATTAGACCTAAACTCTAAAACTATACAAGATGATGGTGTTGACCCAACAAAACAAGGTTGGTTGATTGATTATCCAGAAGCAGGTGAAAAATCGTTAGCCTCAGGATTTATTTTTAACAGCCGTTTGGTGTTTAGTACTTATAGTCCTGTTCAAAGTGTTACCAGTAACTGCTCACCTGTTAAAGGGCAAACCAATTTATACACAGTGTGTATGCCCTATGGTAAATTGTGTGCGACTACCAAGACAGACCCTAGTTTTACTGGTTATAAAAAGAGCAATACTATGGCAGGTTTAGGTGGTGAACCTCAGCTTATGTTAATTAAAAAAGATGACGGCACACTTGGCTATACCGTGTTAACAGGTACTACGTTGGATAAGGGTATTTTCTCTGACTTAAATCCAAACTCGGCCAAATTAGTGCCTAGCAAAAAATGGCGTGAAAAAACCCGTAAGGACTAAAGTGTATGTTGGTAATAAGCCTGCTAGGCAGGCTTATTACTTAGTACTATGATGAATAGGTAGAAGAGCTTGTGAATATCTTAAAATATAATATAGGCTTTACAATCAGGAGCTAAAGATGAAGCAAAAAATTCTAGGCTTTACGCTAATGGAATTGATGATTACCGTAGCAATCGTAGGTATTCTAGCTGCAATAGCCTTGCCTAGTTATCGGCAATATATTGTGCGAAGTAATCGTGTTGATATGCAAGGGCAAATGATGCAAATAGCAGCCTCATTAGAGCGTTATCGTGCTCAACAATTTACTTACAAATCCGCTACTTTGGATTTGGATACAATATATGGAGGAACAAGTTATCCTAAACAAGGAGTAGTACATTACAATTTAGCACTTACAGTAGACCCTGATACATTTTCTACATGGACATTAACAGCCAAAGCAACAGGAAATGTGCAAAGCCAAGATGGTGTTATGATGTTAAATAGTATTGGGCAGCGTTGTTGGCTTCAAGGAGCTACAGCAACAAGTTGTGACTTAACATCTGCAGCTCAAGCTTGGAACGCCAATTAAATAACCTAAATAACTAAGGACATACAATTGTGTTGCCTTGGCTATTGTCATGAAACCCATCGCCATTTTTATCTTGTGATAGTCTAGCGCGTCCACCACGACTGACTATCACTTGTCTGCTGTACAAAGGGTTTTTATCTAACTCACAATAAGTAAATGTACCGTTACTTGCCGAAGTAATACCCATACGCTCAAAAATGATTTTAGAGCCGCTAAAACCTTGCCACTTTAGGGTGGCATTTTTTAATGCTAGTGGTTTATAGCTAATAATATAATCGGCTTCGTCAATGATGGCATTACGATTTCCATCTTCAAATAATAAAACGCCAATCGTCCAATTATTATCACAAATTTTACTATCAGAAGAGCCACATAAGGTTAATGAGCGGCGGCTATTAATGGCACGGCTACGTGCATTTAATACAATATGCTTAAGTTCTTTGTACGTTAATTCGGCTTGTTGAGTTTTACGCCATGCACTCATATTACTTTGAGCAAATAGTAAAATAATACAAAGAATAGTAATAACGGTGAGAGTTTCTATGAGGGTATAACCGCGAGCATGACGCATAAAAGCCTTCCTTGCTTAAAATATGTTATCGTAAAGACAAATACTTGGTATTGTTCTTTGTCTTCATCCTTGAAGTGCTGAGTATTCTAACTATATTTTTAGGTGAGTCAAGTGCATGAAGGTAGTAATTATAGGCGCAGGTATTATTGGGTTATTGACGGCGTTTAAGTTGGCCAAAGCAGGACATCAAGTCACACTCTTAGAAAAAAATGTAGGCTCTACAGAGGCATCATGGGCAGGTGGTGGGATTGTGTCACCGATGTATCCGTGGCGTTATGCACCACCCGTGAGCGCGTTATCACAATTGGCACAAGCAGAGTACCCCTTATTAGCACAAGAGTTATTAGAGCTAACACAAATAAATATTGAATTAAATCAGTGTGGTATGTTAATGCTAAACACGGATGATAAACGTGACGCTCATGTTTGGGCGGCGTATTATCAGCAAAAAATAGCCTATTTAAATACCACTCAAATCAATGAGTTATCACCGTTAATTGCGCCATTTAACGATGCCCTGTGGTTACCTCAAGTAGCTAATGTTCGTAATCCGCGTTTATTACAAGCACTCACAAAAGCACTGAGTTTATTGGGCGTAATACATATCACAGAGGCCGAGGTATGCACATTACACCATACACAAGGGCAGTTAATCAGTGTGCAAACAACGACTCAACAAGAATATCAAGCTGATATGTTTGTCTTGGCAACGGGAGCATGGAGTGGTGGCATATTAGAAAAGTTAAATATACAAATTCCTGTTAAACCGATGAAAGGGCAGATGTTGTTATACAAGTTGTCCCAGCAAGTATTAGCACAAATAGTGTTACATCAAGGGCATTATTTAATACCGCGTCAAGATGGCCATTTATTATGTGGTTCAACTTTAGAAGATACAGGTTTTGATAAACAAACGACAGCGCAGGCTTTGGCTTTGTTGTCACAGTCGGCACAGCGTATTTTGCCCTTATTAGCAGCTTATAAACCAATTAAACATTGGGCAGGGTTGCGGCCATCTTCGCCTAATGGCATTCCTTTTATTGGCAAATTACCGCAATTTAGCAATGTGTGGCTCAATGCAGGGCAATTTAGAAATGGTTTGGTGTTAGCCCCTGCATCGGCACAATTATTAGTCGATTTAATGCAGGGTCATACACCTCAAGTTAATCCTGAGCCATATCAGATTTTGTAGCTGTCATTTTCATCTTCGCTGCTATCGTCATCCAGACCTAGTTTTTTTAGACGGTAACGTAATGATCTAAAAGTCATGCCCAGCTTTTTGGCGGCGGCGGTTCGATTCCAACGGGTTTCATCTAAGGCTTTAACAATTAGATTTTTTTCGATACCCAACAAATAATCTTCTAAAGATTCGCCTGTTGCTTGTTCTGTGTCTGAGCTTATTTGATTATTATTAGGCAGAGGGGTTAGTGTTTTAGAGCCATTTGTGGCTTGATGCGTAGGTAGTTGTAAATGCTCTGGTAAAATCTCACTCCCTTCACACAAAGTTAAAGCTCGTTCTAAAATGTTTTGTAGCTCACGTACATTACCAAAAAATGGATAGTTTTTAAGGGCATTACGTGCAGCAGGGGTTAATTTGGGTTCGTCAATGCCCCATTCTTCACTAAGTCTATGCAAAAAGGTGTTAGCTAATAGGTTTATATCATCACCGCGTTCACGTAGCGCAGGAATACGCGCTTGAATCACATTAATTCGGTAAAATAAATCTTGTCTAAAACGATTTTCGGCAACTTCCGCGGCCAAATCTTTATGGGTGGCACTTAACAGGCGAATATTAACGGGAATTTCTTTGGCATGACCAATAGGGCGAATCGTTTTTTCTTGAATGGCACGTAATAATTTAACTTGCATGGTTAGCGGGAGGTCGGCAACTTCGTCTAAAAATAAAGTGCCTTCGTTTGCGGCTTGAAATAAACCAATTTTGTCTTCGGTTGCACCTGTAAAGCTGCCTTTTTTGTGGCCAAAAAACTCACTTTCCATTAACTCTGATGGAATAGCGCCGCAGTTAACAGGAATAAAGGGTTTTTCGGCTCGAGGGCTAAGGTCATGGATGAGTCGAGCTACAACTTCTTTGCCTGTACCCGATTCGCCACTAATGTAAACGGGTGCTTGGCTGCGTGCTAATTTACGGATTGTTTCTTTAAGCTCTAATATGACGGGCGATTGGCCTAATAAACGCTGCTCATATTCATCTTGGGGGCGATGTTGGCCCGATAATTTAAGGGCATTACGCACTAAATCGCGTAATCGGCCTAATTCTACAGGTTTAGACACAAAATCAAATGCCCCTGCTTTAAGTGCAGTCACGGCCATTTCAGTGCTGCCATAAGCGGTAATAACGGCAACGGGTGTTTGTGGATAGTTTTTTTGAATATGCTGCACAATGTCTAAACCGCTGCCATCGGGTAGATGCATATCGGTTAAACACAGTTGAAAACTTTCTTTTTTAAGCAAGGCTAAGGCACTGCTTACGTCATCGGCTGTTTTACATTCTATGGCCATACGCTCTAAGGTAATGGCTAATAGCTCGCTAATATCTGGCTCGTCATCAATAATAAGTGCTTTTGTTGTCATTGTTAAATTAACCGATTAGGATGAGAAAAAGTAATTCTAAAACAAGCCCCTTCGGGTTGAGGAATGTAATCTAAGTGAGCTTGATTTGCCTCGCAAAGTTCACGCGCTAAGTATAAGCCTAAACCCGTACCATTTTTTTCGGTAGTAAAAAAAGGTTCAAAAAGATTTTTCTGATTATCTTCTGTTACGCCTGGCCCTAAATCATAAATTTCTAAATAGGGTAGTTGATTGATATTATCAACATCCGCAATAACTTCAATGGCATTATGATTGTTTTTAGCACTATAACGCAGCGCATTATTAATCATATTATGAATCACTTGATATAACTGGTCGGTATCAAAACGAATTAAAACAGGGGCATCAGTATGAAAAATGATTTGTTTTTCTTGAGGAGAGGTTTGAAGAAATTCGTCAATAAAGTTATCAAGCCATTCTTTTAAATTAATCAGTTGTGGTATTGATTTTTGGCGGCGTGATAACTGTAAAATAGTTTCAATAATGGTATTAACACGATGGCAATGCTGCTCAATTATCGTTAATAAACGTTTGTCGGCACCATTAATATCTTCTGACTCATTAAGTAATTGTGCGGCATGGCTAATAGCACCCAATGGATTACGAATTTCGTGGGCAATATTAGCGGTTAATCGCCCTAAAGAAGCTAGTTTTAATTGTTGCGCTTTTTGTGTCATTTGTGCAGTATTTTCTAAAAAAATTAAGCTATTATTTGAGTTATTAGATTCTAGTTTCATATAAGAAACATTAAGCTCTGGAAAGGCTGGTTGGCTTTTAAATATTAATGGTCTTAACATTAAGTTTTTACGCCATGCCAATAGTCCTGCATCTAAAATAGGAGAAATATTTTTTAAATTAGAGCCAATTACAATCTCTTCAATACCCAATAATTGCTTGGCAGCCGTATTTAATAATAATAAGTGGCGTTCTTGGTTAACAACTAATACGCCTGTGTGCATCCGATTAATAATTTGATCATTCAGTTTTTGTAAGTTTTCGACTTCTAAAGATTTATGAATTGCTAAGGCTTCAACTTGTCTAAAACGATGACTAATTAATTGACTAAATACGGCAACCGCAAAAAAGCTTAAGCCTAAAATAGATGATTGGCCTAAATTTTCGGCACTAATATGTTCAAAGTTAGTTAAAATAAAATAAAATTGTTCATATAACACCGCGAGTGCAGCAATAGCGGCAATTAATGGCCCACGTTTACCAGGTAATAAAATATTACCAGCAGCGACCATTACTAAATAAAGCATACTTAATTGTGCCGTAGGGCCCCCATTAGCATGCATCATTAAGGTAATAGCGATAATATCAATTAATATAAAAAAGAAAGCTTGTAGTCTGGGTTCGGTATGTAGTTTTTTACTTAAAATCAAGCTAATAACGGCTAGAAGTAAATAAATAATACTCGTGATTAAAAATAAAGGCGGATTATAAGCCCCAATTAGTGGAGTGTTAGGGTTTATACTAAATAATATTAATAATAAAAAGGCCAATACCACACGATATGCGACATAAATACGTAATAATCGCCAATCATCATGGCTTTCTGGAAATAGAGTAGATAAGGATTGCATTATGATTTACGTTGTAAATAAAGGTCTCGATGGGCAGTGCTACAAAAAAATAAGCCTTCAGCCGTAATTGCTTCGTTTTCGGGTACATGTACACCACAATGAATGCATTGTTGCATAACCGAGGCAGGTTGATTGTTAGGCCTTTCTTGGATGGCTTGCGAGCTAACAAGTGCACGCCTAATAAAAGAGTAAATTAACCACACAATACCCGCTAAAATTAATAGTCTTAAGATTGCGCCCATTATTGTCACCCCCTACCTAGTTTTAGCTTAAAATGTACATCAATTTGCTGTAGTTGCATTAATTTAGCCTTTTTAGTGAACGAGATTAGTTATGACCTTACGCATCGCCTTTGCTCAACATAATTTTTTAGTTGGCGATATTGTTAAAAACACTGCAAAAGTACGTCATTTGGCACAGCAAGCGCAAGTACAAGATTGCGATCTGGTCGTGTTTCCAGAATTATGTTTAACAGGCTATCCACCCGAAGATTTATTATTACGCGCTAGTTTAGCGTTGCGTATTGAGCATGCTTTACAGAGTTTAACAGACATCAGAGATATTGTTTTGGTACTTGGTTATCCCAAACGCATAGACGGTCAATTGTTTAATATGGCAGGTGCATGGCTTAATGGCGAGTGTTTGGTTGAGTACGCCAAGCAAAAATTACCTAACTATCAAGTGTTTGATGAGCGACGTTATTTTGAGCATGGTACTCATGCTGCGACATTTGATTACAAAGGCCACCGTATTGGATTAAATATTTGTGAAGATATTTGGCATCAAGAACCTGTGACTCAAGCTAAAGCCTTAGGCGCAGAGTTATTGATTTGTATAAATGCTTCGCCTTTTCATTTAAATAAGCAGCAGCAGCGTTTAGCTTTAGTACAACATCGCGCCCAAGCCAATAGTTTGGCCGTTGCTTATGTTAATTTGGTGGGTGGTCAAGATGAGTTAGTGTTTGATGGCGGTTCGGTTGCGGTTAACAGTGATGGGGGAGTGGCCTACGAAGCCCCTTTATTTGAAGAGCAATTAGCGATTCTCGACTTTGATAATAAACAACAATTTAACACTCAACAACAACGTGTGCCTAAATTAAGTGAGGAAGCAGCAGCTTACCAAGCATTAGTATTAGGGGTACGTGATTATGTTAGCAAAAGCGGTTTTAAAGGCGTTGTACTAGGATTGTCGGGCGGTATTGATTCTGCTTTAGTATTAGCCATAGCGGTAGATGCTTTAGGTGCAAGTAATGTTAATGCGGTGATGATGCCGTATCACTATACCTCTCAAATGAGCTTAGAAGATGCCGCCGAAGAAGCAAAAATCTTAGGTGTTAATTATTCCATTATAGAAATAGCCTCTGCTGTAGAGTCATTTAGTCAGTTATTAGCCCCCGCTTTTGCAGGCTTATCTAAAGATAAAACCGAAGAAAACTTACAAGCGCGGTCTAGGGGGGTATTGTTAATGGCTTTGTCTAATAAGAATGGTTGGCTTGTGTTAACAACAGGCAATAAATCCGAAATGGCAGTGGGCTACGCAACTTTATATGGCGATATGGCAGGTGGTTTTGATGTGCTTAAAGATGTCCCTAAAACCTTAGTATTTAGACTAGCTGAATATCGTAATCGTTTGGCAGGCCATGCAATTATTCCGCAACGCGTCATTGATAGACCTCCCTCTGCGGAGTTAGCTCCCGACCAAAAAGATGAAGACAGCTTGCCGCCATACGCTATTTTGGATGCTATTTTGGCGTTGTATATTGAGCATGACCACAGTGCCGAAGCCATTATTGCACAAGGTTTTGAGCGTGACGTGGTTTATAAAGTATTAAGAATGGTTGACTTTAATGAATACAAACGTCGTCAAGCAGCCATAGGGCCACGTATTACACAGCGAGGCTTTGGCCGTGATAGGCGTTATCCTTTAGTTAATGGTTGGCATATTGGTGACTAATCGTCATTTTGAGAAAACCAACCAAAAATACCGCGTTTTTGTCGGGGGTCAATAGCCACGCGAATCACCACCGTTGCTGAAAGTTGGTCGTGCCATGCCAAACCACGACCATTAACCCAAGCCCATAAATAATTAGCAATAAAGCCAAATATCACGCTAAGAGCAAAAACGCCTGCACCATGCCCCAAAAACTTAGCCACCAAACCACAAAAAATAGGAAAAATTAATGCCGCAGCGCAACGGCCAGCACTATCTCCCCATGATAAAAACATGCCGTTAGGTTTAATCACTTTTAAACGCCATGTTTGCATTCCTAAAGTTTGGCCAGTTTTGCGCCAAAAATAACCATAAAATAACCAAGTCATGGTGACCATGGCAGGAAACAATACTAACGATCTGAACCATTCGGGTAAAACACGGGTTTGATTTTGTACTGCAACATCATGTGGCGTAGCAATCACAATCAAAATAGTCGCGACAATGGCATTCAAAGCCACAATCAATAAACCATCATAAATGACTGCGGCTAAACGTGCGCCCATCCCCGCCAACTCTACAGGGGGAGTTGTTGGTTCGGTGGCGGTGATAGTGGGTGTTTTAACAGGTCTTTTGGATTTTTTGGACATGAGTAATAACTAACAAAGAAGTAAAAACTCATCAAAGAGTATGAGTTTGCTTAGCTTATACAACAATGCTATGTTGTAAAGATGAATTTTAAACGATGATTTAGTTAGAAAAAACAACCGCCTAGCCTTGATGATTTGTGAATAACAAAACAATTCATGTTGCTTGAATGGTTTTTTAGTCGCTCAGCTATAGTCTAGTGCAGCTGATATTATAACAACGGAGAATATATTATGCCTTTACGAACTTTGTTATTTGTTATTGTAATTGCTGTTATCGGTGCTTTTGCGGTACTTAATTGGTCGGCTTTTGCGGCAAACACGGTGATTTCTTTAGGTTTTACCTCATTAGAAGCTCCTTTAGGGCTAATTATGCTTGGTATTGTGATTGTGATGACGATACTGTTTTTGTTTTTTATTGTCTATTTACAAACATCCGTTTTAATTGAAGCGCGTCGTCATGCTAAAGAGTTACATTCACATCGTGAATTAGCCGATCAAGCAGAAGCTTCTCGCTTTACTGAGTTACGCAGCTTTTTAACCGAAGAGTTAGCCGCGCTTAATCAAAATTATGTACAAAGCCAAGCTGTTATCATTGGTAAAATTAACGAGGTAGAGCAACAAGTATTACATACCGCCAAAACCACCGAAAACAGCATTGTGGCGTATGTAGCAGAGTTGGATGATCGTTTAAGTAGAGGTGGTTCATCGGTTAAACCTTGATGAGTGAATTAGGGGTGAGTCTTGTAAAAAGTAGTGCAAAAAATAACGAGTTTTGATATATTTGCCGCCCCTTGTTGTGCTTAGCTCTAACGAAGAGACTGTTAGGGTAAGCCAAAAGAATGGTCACCGTTCGTTCCTGCTCGATTATTAATAGTTTACGCAGGGGGGCGAACACCTTTTAAGCCACTCTTTGAGATAAAGATTATGAGAGCCGATATTCATCCAAAATACGAAGAAATTACAGCAACTTGTTCTTGCGGTAATACGATCGTTACGCGTTCTGCCTTGTGCAAAAACATCCATTTAGACGTATGTGGCAACTGTCATCCATTCTATACTGGTCAACAAAAACAAGTTGATACAGGTGGTCGTATCGACAAGTTTAAGCAACGTTTTGGTGGACGTAGTTTCAGCAAAAAAGAAGCCTAAGCTCAGCGTATTGGTTAGTATTAACCAGCACGACACAAAAAAGGTGAGTTTAAGCTCACCTTTTTTATAGGCTAAAACAAATCCTCAGTTGCTGCTTGTGGTGTAGCTGTTGTCGGTTTGCTCGGCGTGCTTTCGGGTGCGGGTGTTGGTGCATCTGGGTCAGCAAAGTCAGCTGTATCAGTTGTTTTTTCGGGATTGGCATTGCCGTTATTAGAGCTACGTGTAGGCGCACCATCAATCCATTTGTCTTCAACATCGGCTAAAGCATAGTCCATAAACGAAGTCCAAAGTGGTAATGCGGCATAACCACCGTATTCTAAACGCCCTAAAGACGATGGCCTATCAAAACCTACCCAACTAATTGCCACTAATTTAGGGCTAAAGCCTGCAAACCAAGCATCTTTTGCATCATTGGTTGTCCCTGTTTTACCTGCAATATCACTACGCCCTAATTTTAAAGCACTGCGTGCCGTACCATGTAAAATCACATCTCTTAAAATATTTGCCATTTGTTTGGATGATTTTTCACTCATAATGCGTTTGGCTATTGGATAGTCAGGCACATAACTCGGTGGTATTAAAGGGTCAGGTGCATCAAGTACCGAGACATCAGAGCCTATTCCAATTAATTCGCTAGGAGTAGCTTCTATTTTTTGTGCGAGCATTTCATTAGCTAGAGCAGGGTCGTCACATGCTTTACACACTTGTTCGGGATTGGCCTGAAATAAAACCTTGCCTGTTGTATCTTCGATACGTTCAATAAAATAAGGATTTACTCGATAACCCCCATTGGCAAATGCAGCATAAGCCGTTGCCATTTGTAATGGCACTACTTGGGCTGTACCTAAGGCTAGGGTTAAGTTATTGGGCAGGTTATCTTCAATAAAGCCAAAACGGGGTAAATAGGTTCTGGCTCTGTCTAAAGTCACAGATTGCAGTAAGCGAATAGAGACTAAATTACGCGATAAATATAAAGCACGTCTTAAGCTAATAGCCCCCATATAACGACCATCAGAGTTAGTTGGAGTCCAATTACCAATGGTCATAGGGGAGTCATTGACGATGCTATCAGGTTGAAAACCACGCTCTAAGGCCAAAGCATAAATAAACGGTTTAAGTGTAGATCCTGCTTGCCGCCAGCCTTGTATGCCATGATTAAACTGACTGACACTAAAATCAAAACCACCTGCTAAGGCTTCAATAGCCCCTGTTTCTGGGTTTAATGCCACTAACTCACCTTGTACTTTGGGGATTTGCCTTAAAATCCAAATGCCCCCTGCTTTTTTAATTCTAATAATATCGCCCATGCTCACAACTTGACTGGCTTTGCTTGGTGCTGCACCTACACTATTTACAGATTTGTAGCGTCTTGCCCAGCTTAGTCCTGCCCACGGAATAGTGACTGTTTTACCATCACGCATGATGGCCTCTACAGAGCTTTGGTTGATTTTCACCACTTCGGCGGGGGCTAATCCGCCAATGACATCAAAGTGTGTTAATACTTTATCTTTGCTATTGGCCTCTGCACCACGCCACCCATGACGTAAGTCATAAGCCAACAAACCGTTCACAACTGAATCTACTGCCGCATTTTGAATGTCAGAACGTATCGTTGTATAAACTTTATAGCCCATGCCTAGTACATTTTCGCCAAAACGTGCCGTAAGTGTGGCACGCACCATCTCGGCCAAATAAGGTGCTTTGACTTCTACTACTGCGTTGTGATAACTAATGCCTGTTCCTTCGGCAATCGCTTGTTCGTATTCTCCTTGTTTAATATAGCCTAATGCTAACATTCGGCCTAAAATCCAATCCCGTCTTGCCAAGGCGCGTTTGGGGTTAACAACAGGATTATATTTAGATGGGGCTTTAGGTAAACCTGCAATCATTGCAATTTCTGCTAAAGATAGTTGATTAACATTTTTACTGTAGTAAACTTCCGCAGCGGCACCGATACCATAGGCACGTTGACCAAGATAAATTTTATTAACGTAAAGTTCTAAAATTTCTTCTTTAGATAAAGCGTCCTCGATATTTTGCGCCAACAATATTTCTGTAAATTTACGACTAAATGTACGCTGCGAACTTAAAAAATAATTTTTAGCTACTTGCATAGTAATAGTAGAGCCACCTGATTGAATCGAGCCTGATTCGGCAAGCCCTACAAACGCACGTGCTAGACCTTTAAGGCTTACACCTTGATGATTAAAAAAGTTATCATCTTCGGCGGCCAAAAAAGCATAAACTAAAAGTGGTGGTACTTCATTGTAGCGGAGAGGGCGACTATGCTTTTCTCCAAACTCACTAATGAGCTTTTCATCACGACTATAAATTTGTAATGGTGTTTCGAGTTTAATTTCGCGAAGTTGCTCAACATTTGGCAATTGTGGGGTAAGGTATAAATAGACACCGCTGCTAAGTATTGATACGCTAAGCAGACCTAACATGCCAAAAGCAACCAAAGGATGAATGCGAGCTAATTTAGACGTAATTTTTTTCATTGGAGACCAAGGTGTATAACAAAATAGGTGACAGTCGCTAGACGATAGTCGATTATAACTGTAATAATCACTTGTGCGGTACTTGCAGTCGTGTTAAGACTAGCATTTAATGTTAATTGGTATGAATGTGGTATAACTCCGCATTCTAATTACAAAAATAAAAGGGAACAAATGACGTGCTGCCCTTTCTAGGTAAAAAAAATACAAGCCTTGTAGGCTTAGATATTAGCTCCACTTCGGTAAAACTCTTGGAACTCAGTTTGCAAGGTGATCGTTATCGAGTCGAGAGCTATGGGGTCGAGCCATTGCCGCAAAATGCCGTGGTCGAAAAAAATATTGCTGATGTCGAGGGCGTTGGTGAGGCTATTATTAGGCTGCTTGCAAGAGCAAAGCCACGGAGCAAAAATGCAGCAGTCGCTGTGTCGGGTTCTGCGGTCATCACCAAAGTAATCGAAATGGATGCAGACTTATCTGATGACGAGCGTGAGTCACAAATACGCTTAGAGGCAGACCAGTATATTCCGTATCCACTTGAAGAGATTAGCCTCGATTTTGAGGTCATAGGGCCATCACCCACTAATCCAGAACGGGTAAGTGTATTATTGGCTGCTTCTCGTACAGAAAATATTGAATTTCGAACAGACGTGTTAGTGATTGCTAATTTAACCGCTAAAGTGGTTGATGTTGAAGCTTATGCAATGGAGCGAGCGTTTGATTTATTAGTTGATAGCTTGCCTTGCGGTCGAGAAGGAACAGTTGCGGTCATCGATATTGGTGCAACCATGACCACATTGAATGTTATTAACGATGGTAAAATTATTTATACTCGTGAACAGCTATTTGGTGGTCGTCAATTAACGGAAGAGATTCAACGCCGTTACGGTTTATCCTTTGAAGAAGCGGGTAAGCTTAAAAAAGAGGGCGGATTACCTGACGATTACGAAGTTGAGGTATTGCAGCCATTCAAAGAAGCAGTAGTACAACAAGTGACGCGTTCGTTACAGTTCTTCTTTTCGTCTAGTCAGTATAATGATGTAGATCATATTCTGTTAGCGGGAGGCACAGCCTCTATTTTAGGGCTGGCAGAAACAGTACAAGAAAAACTAGGTACAGCGGTAGCCGTTGCTAATCCTTTTGTGCATATGTCTTTTGCCCCACAAATTAATGCAGCGGCTATTAGTAATGATGCGCCTGCGCTAATGATAGCATGCGGTCTTGCATTAAGGAGCTTTGACTGATGGCTAAGATTAACCTGTTGCCATGGCGACAAGAACTCAAAAAACAACGTCAACAAGAGTTTATAGTTATCAATGCTGCAGTTGCTTTGTCTGCAGCGGCTATCATCATGTTTTTCCATATTTTATTAAGTAGCCAACTGAGTGATCAAGAAGAGCGTAAAGCCTATATTCAGTCAGAAATAGCCACACTTGATGGACAAATCAAGCAAATAGATGAGTTACAAACGCGTAAAGATGAATTGTTGGCGCGGATGAAGGTCATCCAAGATTTGCAAGGTCGTCGCCCAGTTATTGTGCGTGTGTTTGATGAGTTGGCACGTACAGTACCAAATAAGGTGTATTTGATTTCTGTAGTTCGAAAAGATGATGTCTTTACTATCGAAGGTTATGCCGAAAGTAACACTCAGGTTTCCTCTTTTTTACGTAATATAAATAACTCTGCATGGTTTAAAAACCCTGTATTATCGACGGTTGTTGCAGCAGATGACCAAAATAAAAAGAGTGATAAGGCATCGGCCAAAGCAGCAATAGACAAGAAAAACAATCGCTTTGCACTGACGGTGGAGTTGGAAGCTCCAGAGCCTATAAAAGATGATGAAACAGGAGTTAAAAAAACCAATAAGGAGGCAGGCAAATGAAGCTTAAAGCCACTAAAGGTGAAGATGTAAAAGAAGGTGCAAAGTTTGACCTTCAGGAGTTCATGAATACTCTTAATACTTTGGATCCACAAAATATAGGCTCATGGCCGCTTGCAGCGAAAGTTTTGGTTTATGTTATTGTGTTTGTTGTCGTTTTAGTTCTTGGTTATGTGCTTGATTTATCAGCCATGAGAGAGACCTATGCGTCGGGCGAGCAAGCTCAAGAAACCTTGTTAGAAGAGTTCGAGCAAAAGGTTTTTAAGGCAAATAACTTGGAAGTTTATAAAAAGCAACTTGCTGATATGGAGGAGTCTTTTGGTTCTTTATTAAAGCAATTACCTAAAGAAACCGAAGTGCCAGAGCTTTTAGAAGATGTGACTCATACAGGTTTAGGCAGTGGTTTAGAATTTGATGGCATTTCATTAGGCGGTGAAAGCTCAAAAGAGTTTTATGTAGAGCAGCCCATTAGCGTTAAGGTTCAAGGCGACTTTCATGCCTTTGGCGCGTTTGTGAGTGGGATTTCTGCTTTGCCTCGTATTGTAACTTTGCATGACTTCACTATTGCACCGTTAGCAAACAAATTTGCAGATAGTGGCGCACCTGTTTTAAAAATGGAAATACAAGCCAGAACGTATCGTTATAAAGATACCAGTGAAGATACTGCATCTAAAAAAGCAGGAGGCGCCAAATGAACGTGAAAACTTTGTCTGTCAAGTTGGCTAGTCTATCATTGGGAATTATTGTACTTTCAGGTTTATCAGGATGCTCATCTGACTTTGATGTAATGAAAGCAAGAATGGATGCAATTCGAGCTAAACCTAGAGGTCGTGTTGAGGCACCTCCTGAGTTTACGCCTATGCCCACATTTACCTATGCAGCACATCAATTACGTAGCCCTTTTGTGCCGCCATCAACTTTAGAAGAGTTTTTGGCTAAAAGTACGGGTAAGCCCGTCGCACCAGATTTTTCTAGACCACAAGAATATTTAGAGAAATTTGCTTTGGAGGCGCTGCGTATGCGCGGCACCTTAACGAAAGCGGGTAGTCCATTTTATGGTTTGGTTGAGGATTCAGATGGTGGGGTACAGCGTGTAAAAGTTGGCAATTATGTGGGTAAAAACCACGGTAAGATTGTTGAAATTACGCCAAGCCAAATTAATCTTGTTGAAGTGGTCCCTGATGGCCGAGATGGCTGGGTTGAACGTCCACGCACTTTAGTCATGGCCGACAAGTAAGCCAAGCTCTGGAGAATACAAATGATCAAACGGATCACAATGAACAATAACAAGTTTGCTGGGAAAAAGAGCATGTCCATTCAACGTGTGGTATTAGGCTTGAGCCTAGTGTCGTTTTTGCAACTCGCAGCAGCGGCAGATAGATTGACACTTAAAAAGGTCGACTTTATAAGTTTGCCTGGTGATGAAATTGAGGTCAAACTAGGATTTGACGATGTCCCCCCTCAATTACAATCCTATCAAATAGAAAAGCCAGCGCGTTTGGTTTTTGATTTGCCTAATACCAAAAATTCTTTAACGTCACGTTATTTAAGTCTAGGCAATGGCAATGCTCGTAGCTTGACTGTGGTCGACAACCAAGAACGTACACGGGTGGTGGTTAACTTAGACACCTTGAGTGGCTATGTAACGCGAGTTGAAGGTAATGCATTAATTTTAAAAATTGGTAAGCAAGAAGCAAACGCAGCTCAATTGGCGGTAGGTAATACACCCGTTGTTGCGTCAATTGTTTCTACGCAGCAGACAGTTAAAAATGCTTTACCCGCTGTATTGCAGGTTGAAGGTTTAGAGTTTCATCGTGGCAGCCAAAGTGATGGCCAAATTAGCATTAGGTTGTCTAATCCTGCCATTCCAGTTGATGTGCAACAACAAGGTAATAAAATTATTGCGCGTTTTATTGGGGCTAAAATTCCCGAAAAACTACGTCGTCGTTTAGATGTCAATGATTTTGCTACACCTGTTAAGACTATTGATGCTTACAATGAAGGCAATAATGGGGTCATGGTTATTCAACCTCAGGGTGAGTTTGAGTATTTGGCGTATCAAGCTGATAACAACATGACGATTAGCGTCAAGCCAATTTTGCCAGATGCCCCAAAAAAACGTAAAGAGTTTATCTACACTGGCGAGAAGTTATCCTTGAACTTCCAAGATATTGAAGTTCGTTCTGTATTACAGTTAATCGCTGACTTTACCTCGTTAAATTTGGTGGCAAGTGACACAGTGTCGGGTCGTATTACTTTACGTTTACAAAATGTTCCTTGGGATCAAGCATTAGAATTGATTTTAAAAACCAAAGGCTTAGATAAACGCACCGCAGGTAATGTGATGTTGGTTGCTCCGGCAGATGAGATCGCTGCTCGTGAACGTTTGGAGTTAGAAGCAGCGAGTCAAAATGAACAGCTTGTACCTTTGCGTTCTGAATATGTTCAGGTTAGTTATGCAAAAGCCGCAGACTTACAAACGATGATTACCTCGGGTATTAACACCAATAATGGAGCCAATAATGCTTCGAATAGTTTGTTAAGCCCACGTGGTAGTGTTTCGATTGATGTTCGTACTAATACCTTGATTATTCAAGATATTCCTACAAAACTTGACGAAATTCGTGAATTAGTAGCGAAGCTAGATGTGCCTGTTAAGCAGGTAATGATTGAGGCACGTATTGTAACCGCAAATAGTAGCTTTGCCAAAGAGTTAGGTGTTAAATGGGGTGTAGCCCATGATAATATTGGCTCAAATAAGCGTATTATGGCAGGTGGTTCGCGTACAACATTGGGTAATATTCGTGAGTCAACAATTGATACAACGACAGGCATTCGCACATACGATATTACCTCTCCTGCAGATTTAGCGGTTGACTTAGGAATTGATAAAGTGGGTGCCAGTTCATTTGCAGTGGGTATCATGAATGCAGATAACGTGGTATTAGATTTAGAGTTGTCCGCTTTACAATCAGATGGCCATGGCGAAATTGTTGCAACGCCCAAAGTATTAACAGCAGATAAACAAAAAGCATTAATTGCTTCGGGTAAACAGATTCCTTACCAAGAGGCATCTTCTAGTGGTGCAACTGCTATTAAGTTTATTAATGCTGAGTTACGTTTAGAAGTAACACCTAGCATTACACCTGATGGTCGGGTAAATATGGAGCTGTTTATCAATAAAGACAGCGCAGGCGAGGCCTTAGGAAATGGTTCGTTAACGATTAATACTAATCGTATTTCGACTAATGTTTTAGTTGATGATGGTCAAACGGTTGTTTTAGGTGGAATCTTTAGTAATGAGTCTTTAAAGGGCGTGACTAAAACACCGTTGTTAGGCGATATCCCCTTCTTAGGGCGTTTGTTCCGCCAAGATGTCACACGTAACGATAAACAAGAGTTATTGATTTTTGTTACACCACGTTTGTTAAATGACACGATTGCTAGCAAGTAATGAGTTTATAGTGGCAGCTTGTACTAACATCTTTTTAGTAGGACCAATGGGGGCAGGTAAAACCACCATTGGTCGTCATTTAGCCGAAATGTTGTCATGGCATTTTTTGGATAGTGATCACGAAATAGAAGTGCGTACAGGTGCGACTATTCCTTGGATATTTGATGTAGAGGGTGAGGCTGGTTTTCGTCGTCGAGAAGCCGCGATGATTACAGAGCTAACCTCTTTAAAGTATGTGGTATTAGCTACGGGTGGTGGGGCAGTGTTAAATGATGCCAACCGCCGCCATTTACATCAACGTGGCACAGTTGTTTATTTAGAAACCCCCGTCTCTATGCAATTAGAAAGAACGGCACACGATAAAAACAGACCTTTATTGCAAACGCTAAATCCTCAGCAAAAACTCACCGAGTTATTAAACGTCAGAGACCCATTGTATCGTGAGGTCGCGCATTTAATTGTGCCAACCACGAGCGGTTGTGCGCGAGATTTAGCGCAAAGTATTATTCAAGCCTTAAATTTTTCATAATTATTTCCTCAATAGCACTAACTTGGCTAGAATGGGACTTTTGCCATAGTAGCTGAATTTTTGTTATGCAAACGCTCACCGTCTCCTTAAATGAACGCAGTTATCCTATTTTTATTGGTGAGTCATTGTTGACTCAGGCTGTGTGCTATCAGTCGTATTTACAAGGCAAACAAGTACTAATTGTTAGTAACACAACCGTTGCGCCTTTATATTTGGCTCAAGTAGAAAACACGCTTAATACGCTGGGTTATCAAGTGGCAAGTTATATCTTGCCAGATGGTGAACAGTTTAAAAATATGGCACACGTCGAATCTATCTTTACTCAATTATTGGAGAAGAGATTTAATCGAGATTGTGCTTTAGTTGCTTTAGGTGGCGGAGTCGTTGGTGATATGACGGGTTTTGCAGCCGCTTGTTATCAGCGTGGTGTGTCTTTTTTACAAATCCCAACCACTTTGTTGGCACAAGTGGATTCTTCTGTGGGGGGTAAAACGGGCGTGAATCATCCGTTGGGTAAAAATATGATTGGTGCGTTTAAGCAGCCAAATGCTGTTTTGGCAGATACCTCGGTATTAGACACTTTAAATGACCGTGAATATGCCGCAGGTTTAGCCGAAGTGATTAAATATGGATTAATTAGGGATGAAGCATTTTTAGATTGGTTAGAGCAAAATATGGCGGATTTAGTCGCAAGAGACAAAAAAATACTAGCAGAAGCCATTACTCGCTCTTGTCAAAATAAAGCCGACGTGGTGGCTGCTGATGAGTTAGAGGCCAATGATGTACGTGCCTTGTTAAATTTAGGTCATACCTTTGGTCATGCCATCGAAACCGCGATGGGGTATGGTGTTTGGTTACACGGTGAGGCGGTGGCCACAGGAATGCTAATGGCGGCTGATTTATCATGGCGTTTAGGTTGGTTAACTCAAGATGAGGTGTTACGTGTAAAACGTATTTTACTGGCAGCGCAATTACCTATCATTCCACCTATAGATATTTCGCCCGAGCAGTTTTTGCAGTTAATGGCTATTGATAAAAAAGTTCTAGCAGGTAAGTTACGTTTAGTCTTACTCCAAAAATTAGGGCAGGCGCTTGTAACTGCTGATTTTCCCTTGGCAACATTAGTGCAAACCTTAAGCGCAGGTGAGCATTTAGGGTGCGATGATGAATAGCTTACAATCACGCCTATGGTTGCCTTCTGCCATGGTCGCCTTGACTTTGTTTTTAAGTTGTTTACTTGTGGTAGGCATTAAAGGCAAAAATCTAATTAAACAAGCCTCTATCCAAGAAGTATTTACAGGTGAAACCCACGAGTTTACCAACGATTTAGGGCAATTAGCTAAGATTGTTCCACCCACAAACTATGTTGCTACACCACCAGAAAACCATGGCCCTCAGTACCGTACGGTAGACTGGTTAAAGGCACAAGGGTCATTGGCATGGACGTTGCAAATTTTTTCCTCCATAGATGAAGATATTGTAAAGTCGTATTTGGTTCAACGTGATGATAAAGAGCAATTTGCTTATTTTTTATATCGTGAAGGCGAAAGTACTAAATATGTTGTTATTTACGGCAATTTTGTAACCATGGAATTAGCTTTAGGGGTATCTAATGGTATGGATTTTGGCTTAATTAATGGCGCAAGGGCAGCACCCGAAAAATTTTTAACTTATGTGCCTCATGTCCCTTTAATTGAGCAGGCTATTGACCAGCCACCACCTCAAAAGTACGAAGGAGTGCCTGATGTACCTGTAGCTCCAGAAGAAGGTGAAGTTCCTGTAGATGCTAATATGAGCGAAAAACGGCCAATAAAAGAGCCAGAAACGCCTGTTTTGGACTTGTTCTAAGCTAAAATGCTGTAAAATCTCAGTTTAATGTAAAAAAAAGTGAGATATCTGCGTTAATATTTGAGTGCTAAGCTATTTATATATAAAATGCTTGGCCATTTTGACCCTAATAAAATGGTATTTTTACGCATTTAATCAAATTTTGTGTGTTTTGTGAGCATTAAATTACAATTAGTGATAGAAGTGTGAGCAAGCAACTGTGTTTGGTGTAAATTGAAAATTTTTTAGGGGGAATCCTAATTTTTAGGGCTTATGCAGGTAATTTAATATTGCTACGCATTTTTAACCATTCGCTATGGTCTAATTGTCAAATGCTCAGTTAAAGGGTGTTTTTCATATAAGTCCACGTTTTTTAAGGTAAAGCCATGCACATGCAGCCGGTTGCCCATTCTGGCCTCTATCAGCCCGACGAATTTCGGGATAATTGCGGTTTTGGTTTGATTGCCCATATGCAGGGGCAAGCGAGTCACCATCTCGTACAAACTTCGATTCATAGTTTAAGTTGTATGACGCACCGTGGTGCGATTGCGGCCGACGGAAAGACGGGTGATGGTTGTGGTTTGTTATTAGCATTGCCACAAGCCTTTTTCCGTGCAGTTGCTCAAGCCGAGTTAGGTGTTGAGTTAAATAGTTTATTTGCCGTAGGCTTAGTGTTTTTAAATAGCGACTCTGCTTTAGCGACTCGTTCTAAAGAGATATTAACGCAAGAAATACAAAAAGATGGTTTATCTGTGGTGGGTTGGCGTGTTGTTCCAACCGATAACAGTATTTTAGGTGAAATTGCTTTACGCACCTTGCCCGTCTTTAATCATATTTTTGTTAATGCCCCCGAAGGCATGGACAAGGCTGATTTTAATCGTAAATTGTTTTTAGCGCGTCGTCGTGCCGAAAAACAATTGGCCAATGACCCCTTATTTTATGTAACGACCTTATCTTCACAGGTGGTTACTTATAAAGGCTTGGTGATGCCAGCCGATTTACCCCGTTTTTATAAAGATTTAGATGATGAGCGTTTAGCGTCTCATATCGTGGTTTTTCATCAGCGTTTCTCTACCAATACCTTACCTAAATGGCCATTGGCTCAGCCATTCCGTTATGTGGCACATAATGGCGAAATTAACACCATTATGGGAAATCGTAATTGGTCTGTTGCCCGTACCCCTAAATTTAAAAATCCTTTATTACCTGACTTGTTAGAGTGCACTCCCTTAGTCAATCGCAGTGGCTCGGACTCTTCTAGCTTAGATAATATGTTAGAGGTTTTAGTGGGTGGTGGGATGGACTTATTCCGTGCTTTACGGATGTTAGTTCCCCCAGCATGGCAAAATGTTGAAACGATGGATGCCGATTTACGCGCTTTTTATGAATATAACTCTAAACACATGGAAGCATGGGATGGCCCCGCAGGTTTAGTTATTCAAGATGGTCGTCATGCCGTGTGTATGCTTGACCGTAATGGTTTGCGTCCAGCGCGTTATGTGATTACCAAAAATGGTTATATGACCGTCGCGTCAGAAATTGGTGTTTGGGATTATCAACCAACGGATGTTGTTGCTAAAGGCCGTGTTGGGCCTGGCCAAATTTTGGTGGTTGATACGCAAACAGGCGAACTATTACGTACTGAAGATGTTGACCAACGTTTAAAGTCGGCACATCCGTATCGTAAATGGTTGCGTGATCAAGCGATTCGTTTAGAAAATGACGAAGTATTAGACAAGAAAAACTTGGGTAAAATGGATGTTGCTGAGCTTAAAGCCTATCAAAAAATGTTTTTGGTAAGTTTTGAAGAGCGTGACCAAATTATTCGCCCACTCGCTGAAAGTGGCCAAGAGGCCGTTGGCTCGATGGGGGATGATACCCCAATGGCGGTGTTGTCACGTCGTGTGCGTCATGTGGCGGACTTTTTCCGTCAACAGTTTGCTCAGGTAACCAACCCTCCGATTGACCCTTTGCGCGAAGCCATTGTGATGTCTTTAGAGACTTCTTTGGGTTCGGAGATGAATATCTTTGAGGAAACCGCAGAGCATGCTAATCGTGCAATATTAGCAAGTCCAGTATTGTCTTATAGTAAGTTTAAGCAAATTTTAGCCTTAAAAGAAAGGCCAAGTTATGCTCACGTTATTCTTGATTTAAACTATCCAGAAAGCGAAGGTTTACACGCAGCGATTGTGCGTTTATGTGCCGAAGCTGAAGCGGCTATAAAAGCAGGTAATTCGGTCTTAGTATTATCGGATAGAAATATTCGTCCTGACTATTTGCCAGCCAATGCTTTATTGGTGACAGGTGCGGTACATCATCATTTAAGTGCCGTTGGTTTACGTTGTGATGCCAATTTGATTATCGAAACCGCGATTGCGCGTGACCCACATCACTTTGCGGTGTTGTTAGGTTTTGGTGCAACTGCGATTTATCCGTATTTGGCCAATGAGATTATTGCTGACTTGGCGCGTAATGGCGAAATATTAGGTGACCCCTTAGAGGCTCAATCTTATTTCCGTAAAGGCATTAACAAAGGTTTATTAAAAATTCTCTCTAAAATGGGGATTTCAACCTTAGCTTCGTATCGCGCAGGTCAATTGTTTGAAGCAGTTGGCTTAAACAGTGAAGTCGTGAGCTTATGTTTTAAAGGTGTACCTAGTCGTATTGAAGGTGCGCGTTTTGTTGATTTAGAAGACGATCAAAAACAGTTGGCGGCTGATGCGTGGAAAGCACGTAAGGCGATTGAACCCGGCGGTTTACTTAAGTTTGTGTATGGCAAAGAATATCATGCCTTTAATCCAGACGTGATTAACTCTTTACATGACGCGGTACGTTCGGGTGATTATAAGCAATACCAAGTGTATGCCGACTTAGTCAATGACCGTCCTGTTGCCACGATTCGTGATTTATTAAAGCTAAAAACAGACAAGCAAATTGCCTTAAATGAGGTAGAGCCAATTGAAGCGATTTTAAAACGCTTTGACTCTGCGGGTATGTCTTTAGGTGCATTGTCTCCCGAAGCGCATGAGTCGATTGCGATTGCCATGAATACTTTAGGTGGTCGTTCTAACTCAGGTGAGGGTGGTGAAGATCCGAAGCGTTTTGGCACACTCAAAAATTCTAAAATCAAGCAAGTAGCCTCTGGCCGTTTTGGGGTAACGCCTGCGTATTTAATGTCAGCCGAAGTGCTGCAAATTAAAGTGGCGCAAGGGGCTAAGCCTGGTGAAGGTGGTCAACTACCTGGTGGTAAAGTTAATGCCTTAATTGCACGTTTACGTCACTCTGTGCCTGGTGTTACGTTGATTTCGCCCCCACCACACCACGATATTTATTCGATTGAAGATTTATCGCAGTTGATTTTTGACTTAAAACAAGTCAATCCTCAAGCCTTGGTTTCGGTTAAATTAGTATCCGAACCCGGTGTAGGGACGATTGCCGCAGGTGTGGCTAAAGCCTATGCCGATTTAATTACTATTTCGGGTTATGACGGCGGTACGGCCGCGTCGCCTTTATCGTCAATTCATTATGCAGGTTCGCCGTGGGAGTTAGGTTTAGCCGAAGCTCATCAAGCGTTACGCATTAATGATTTGCGTGGCAAAGTGCGTGTACAAACCGATGGTGGTTTAAAAACGGGTTTAGATGTTGTTAAAGCGGCTATTTTAGGTGCAGAGTCCTTTGGTTTTGGTACTACACCGATGATCGCTTTGGGTTGTAAATACTTGCGTATTTGCCACCTCAATAACTGTGCAACAGGTGTGGCAACACAGCAAGATACCTTGCGTGAAAAACACTACATTGGCGAGCCAGAAATGTTGATGAACTTCTTTAAGTTTGTCGCACAAGAAACACGCTACTGGCTGTCACAATTGGGTGTTAACTCATTGGCCGACTTGATTGGCCGCACCGACTTGTTAGAAATGATTGAAGGTCAAACCGCGAAACAACAGCATTTAGATTTAATGCCTTTGTTAAAAAACGACCATATTACTGCTGATAAACCTCAGTATTGTATGCAGGCTAAAAATGCCCCGTTTGACCAAGGTGTCTTGGCCGAAAAAATGGTCGCCGAGATGTTACCTGCGATTCAAAATAAAGCGGGTGGTACATTTAGCTTTAAAGTAGGTAACTGTGACCGTTCTATTGGTGCGCGTTTAAGTGGTGAAATTGCCAAAATTCATGGTGACTTGGGTATGAGTAATGCACCAATCACGGTAAATTTAACAGGCACAGCAGGCCAAAGTTTTGGTGTATGGAATGCAGGCGGTTTAAACTTAACCCTTGAAGGCGATGCCAACGATTATGTAGGCAAAGGCATGACAGGCGGTAAGTTGGTTATCTTCCCACCTAAAGGTTCGCCATTTAAAACCCAAGAAACCGCGATTATTGGTAATACCTGTTTATACGGTGCGACGGGTGGTGAGTTATTAGCCGCAGGTACCGCAGGTGAGCGTTTTGCAGTGCGTAATTCAGGTGCACATGCTGTTATTGAAGGCGCAGGCGACCATTGTTGTGAATACATGACAGGTGGTTTAGTAACGGTCTTAGGTAAGACTGGCCTTAACTTTGGTGCAGGTATGACGGGTGGTTTTGCTTATGTACTTGATTTAGAAGGTGACTTCTATGACCGTTGTAATCATGAGCTAATCGAAATTCATCGCATTAGCAGTGAATCAATGGAAGCTCATCGTCATCATTTACGTTCGGTATTAACCGAATATGTAAGCGAAACAGGTAGTGCGTGGGGTCAAGAGTTGTTGGCTGAGTTTGAGTCGTATCAACGCAAATTTTGGTTAGTGAAGCCTAAGGCCGCTAACATCAAAGAGTTGCTAAAAAACACTCGCGCTAACCCACAGTAATTAATGCGTCAGACCCTCTTTTATAATCTAAAAGAGGGTTCAACCTAGCTAGACATATGTTGAGGCAAAGCCATGGCAGAACGCTTAAATAACGACTTTCAATTCTTAGATGTCGCGCGGCATGATCCCGCAAAAAAAGATATTTCGGTACGTAAAGCTGAATATGTAGAAATTTATCATTCATTTACCAAAGTTGAAGTAGCGGAGCAATCACATCGTTGTTTGGAGTGTGGTAACCCATATTGCGAATGGAAATGTCCTGTTCATAACTACATTCCAAACTGGTTAAAATTGATTGCCGAAGGCAATATTTTTGGTGCGGCAGAGTTATGTCACGAAACCAATACCTTGCCCGAAGTATGTGGCCGTGTGTGTCCACAAGATCGTTTGTGTGAAGGTGCGTGTACCTTAAACGATGGTTTTGGTGCAGTTACGATTGGTAACTCCGAAAAATACATTGTAGACACGGCATTTGCGATGGGCTGGCGGCCTGATATGTCCAATGTACAATGGACAAATAAACGTGTAGCTATTATTGGTGCAGGCCCTGCGGGCTTAGGTTGTGCCGATGTCTTAGTGCGTAATGGTGTTAAGCCTGTAGTGTTTGATAAAAACCCCGAAATTGGTGGTTTGCTGACCTTTGGTATTCCTGAGTTTAAAATGGAAAAAACGGTGATGTCACGCCGTCGTACTATTTTTACTGATATGGGTATTGAGTTTCGCTTAAATACCGAAATAGGTAAAGACGTACAATTTGCCGATTTACTCAATGAGTTTGATGCCGTGTTTTTAGGTATGGGTACTTATACCTATATGAAGGGCGGTTTTGCGGGTGAAGATTTACCGCAAGTTTATGATGCCTTAGACTTTTTAATAGCTAACGTCAATCATAACAATGGCTGGGAAAAAGACGCTAACGATTTTATCTCTATGAAAGGTAAAAAAGTCGTAGTCTTAGGCGGTGGCGATACTGCTATGGATTGTAACCGTTCCTCGATTCGTCAAGGTGCGGCTGCTGTTGCTTGTGCTTATCGTCGTGATGAAGAAAATATGCCGGGTTCGCGCCGTGAAGTAAATAATGCGCGTGAAGAGGGCGTAGAGTTTTTGTTTAATCGTCAACCGATTGCCATTTTGGGCGATGAAAAGAGCGGAGTCACAGGTGTTAAAGTAGTCGAAACTCGTTTGGGCGCACCTGATGCTCGTGGTCGTCGTAGCCCCGAGCCTATTCCTAACTCAGAGCAAGTATTAGAAGCCGATGCAGTTATTTTGGCTTTTGGTTTTAGGCCAAGTCCTGCACCGTGGTTTGCCGATGTAGGCATTAATTTAGATAACAGTGGTCGTGTGCTTGCTCCTGAAGCGGCTGAGTTTAAATTTCAAACCAGTAACCCCAAAATTTTTGCGGGTGGTGATATGGTTCGTGGTTCTGATTTAGTAGTAACGGCCATTTGGGAAGGTCGCCAAGCCGCCGAGGGTATTTTAGATTATTTAAAAGTCTAAACTTAATGATTGGTGGCAGTAAAACAAAAAGGCGCAGCAATGCGCTTTTTTATTGGATAAAAATATGAAAAAGCTATGCTCTATTTGCTCACAAAGTTTTGAGTGTAATAGTGAGTCGGGTCAGCAATGCTGGTGTAGTCAGCTTCCTGCCATTATGCCATTATGTGCCGAGCAGGGCTGTCGTTGCCCTGCCTGTTTAACGGTGGCAGTTAATGAAAAAATTGGCGATTTTTTACAACATAATCCTGTAAAAATGGCTATTCCTAGTCAGTATAAAAACAAAGAACTTATTCAAGATATTGATTATTACTTAGAAAATGGCAATTATGTTTTTACTCAGTGGTATCACCGTAAACGTGGTTTTTGTTGTGGTAATGCTTGTAGGCATTGCCCTTATCAACATAGTAATGTGCGATAATTGGCCTAATAATTTAAATTGAATGCTTGAGCTTATTTATGTCCCCTCTCAAAAATGACCGTTTCTTACGTGCTTTATTACGCCAACCTGTTGATGTCACGCCTGTATGGATGATGCGTCAAGCAGGACGTTATTTGCCCGAATATCGTGCCACGCGTCAACAAGCAGGGGATTTTATGTCCTTGTGCAAAAATCATGATTTGGCCTGTGAAGTGACTTTGCAACCGTTAGAGCGTTATCCTTTAGATGCCGCAATTTTATTTTCTGATATTTTAACCATTCCCGATGCAATGGGCTTAGGCTTATATTTTGAAACAGGCGAAGGGCCACGGTTTAAAAAGACTGTTAAAACCGAAGCCGATGTTTTAGCTTTACCTATTCCTAAAGCCGAAAGCGATTTGGGTTATGTGATGAAGGCGGTTAGCACGATTCGTGGCGCGCTTAATGGTCGTGTGCCGTTAATTGGCTTTTCGGGCAGTCCGTGGACATTAGCAACTTATATGATTGAAGGCGGCTCAAGCCGAGATTTTCGTGCCGCTAAAAATATGATGTATCAACAACCCGAAGTTTTACATTTGTTATTAGATAAATTAGCAGTGTCGATTATTGATTATTTAAATGCTCAAATTCGTGCAGGCGCACAAGCAGTACAAATTTTTGATAGCTGGGGTGGGGCATTGTCCGCTGCTGCTTATCAAACTTTTTCGTTGGCCTATATGCAAAAAATTGTTGATGGCTTAATTAAAGAACATGATGGCCGCAAAGTGCCTGTGATTTTGTTTACCAAAGGCGGTGGTTTGTGGTTAGAAAGCATGGCACAAACAGGCGCAGATGCTTTAGGCTTAGATTGGACAATTGACATTGGCGCAGCGCGTAGCCGTGTTGGTAACAAAGTGGCCTTACAAGGCAACATGGATCCGTCGGTGTTGTATGGTAGTCCAAGCCGTATTCGTGAAGAAGTAGCGCAAATTTTGGCTAGTTTTGGTCATGGTGAAGGGCATATTATGAATTTAGGTCATGGTATTGACCAATTTACCAATCCCGAACACGCAGGAGCATTTATTAACGCTGTGCACGAGCTAAGTGCCAAGTATCACAGCTAATCTAATATAGTTCTAATAGTGCTAAGGTTTGCATTTGCAGCACTTAGCACTATCAACTCGCTACAAATTGGCGCACAAGTGACTGCCAGTTCCCCTTATTTAAATGCCCTCTTTTTACTCATAAAACGAGTCATCTCTAAGCTTTTTAACTATTTGACTCACAATTGACTGACAAATAAGCAAATAGTTGCAGCACAAAGACAGTGCGTCATGGGCATAAATGACGCAAACATAATATTTTATAGTTGGCCTCAAATTTGCATTGTTTATAAGTAGAAGCCAAATTTGGAGTTATCTCTTATGAAACGCTCTTTTGATATGTTGCGTTACCTGTTACTTGCAACGGTCATGTGTGCGCCCTCGTTAGTCCTCGCAGAAACAAGTCCTTATGTCATTAGCACCGATAAAATTAGTGCAGGAGACACAGCATGGATGTTGACCTCTACCGCTTTAGTTTTATTGATGACAATTCCTGGTTTGGCATTGTTTTATGCAGGTATGGTGCGTAAAAAAAATGTGCTTAGTACAGCGCTGCAAAGTTTTGCTATCTGTGCATTAATTACGGTGGTTTGGGTGGTGATTGGCTATAGCCTAGTATTTACCGCAGGTTCTACCCCTTACTTGGGTGGTTTTAGTCGTGTATTTTTGGATGGCATGAGCTTTGATAAAGTACAAGGCTTGGTGAGTGTGAGTCATATTGCGCCCAATATTCCTGAGTCCGTGTGGGTCATGTTTCAGCTCAGTTTTGCCATTATTACCCCAGCACTCATTACAGGTGCCTTTGCCGAAAGAATGCGTTTTTCTGCCATTGTGGTATTTATGGTGTTGTGGTCGATTTTTGTTTACGCGCCTGTGGCACATTGGGTATGGGAGCCTAGTGGTTGGTTGGCAACGATGGGTGCATTAGATTTTGCAGGTGGCACCGTGGTACATATTAATGCAGGCGCGGCTGGTTTAGTGTGTGCTTATATGTTGGGTAAGCGTAAAGGTTATGGAACTGAGCCATTTTTTCCGAATAACTTAGGATACACATTAATTGGAGCCTCATTCTTGTGGGTGGGTTGGTTTGGATTTAATGCAGGCTCAGCGGCAGCTGCCGATAGTCGTGCAGGTTTAGCCATGCTAGTCACACAAGTGGCTGCCGCAACTGGGGCATTGGGCTGGATGTTAGTAGAATGGTTGCGTCGTGGTAAGGCTTCGTTATTAGGGGCGTGTTCTGGTGCAGTGGCGGGCTTAGTTGCCATCACCCCAGCATCAGGTTTTGTTGAGGTTAAAGCGGCATTAATGATGGGCTTTATTGCGGGTGTTTGCTGCTATTGGGGAGCAACTGGCTTAAAGCGGATGTTAGGTGCAGATGATTCTTTAGATGTGTTTGGGATTCATGGTATCGGCGGTATTATTGGTGCGTTGTTGACAGGGGTTTTTGCTCAAAAGCATCTGTCGGGTGTTGATGCAAGTTTAAGCATACAGGCCATCAGTGTGTTTAGCACCTTAGTTTATAGTGCTGTCGTGTCATGGATTATTTTAACCGTTATTGATTGGACAATTGGCTTGCGTGTTGATGCGGAGCATGAGGTTATTGGCTTAGATTTAACACAACATGGTGAGCAAGTGCCTTAAGTTTTAATGCCAAAATTTAAAACTGAGGCTTGCCTTAGTTTTTCATGGTTTCTTCAATTATGTGGAGAATGACACAAATGAATGATGCAGTGATAAACCCAGAATTTTTTAGTTTGGCATCACAATTATATGTGCGTATGCGACGCTATGGCCGTGTTGTTGATGCTGTGTACATGGCCAAAAACCATGATTATGCGCGTGAAATTTTACAATTGGCAGGACGCGAAGCAGATGTGGAAATTTTGAAAATAATCGTGCGCTTTGAAATATTGTTAGCGCATGAATACCCAAGCATAGAGCCTAAAGCAGTGGAGCCTGAGGAAAAGCTAGTTGTAGAGAAGGATAAAGATGATATTTTTAGTATGACTTTGCGGTCATTTAAAAAGAAGCAGGCAACCTTACCAGAGATGCCTGTTTTATCTTCTGTTGTAGAGCATACTGGAGAAATAGAGGAAGAAGTGGCGCATCACTATGTTGGCGCGTTACGATAGCTAATGAATCAGAATTTTAGTGCCTCCACAAAGGCCATATTAGTGGGGGTGCTATCTCTTAAGTCTCAATAAAATCAATAAACTCTCGAATATACGCACTAATCTCATCGGGGTGAGTGCGTTGTACCCAATGCTCGGCATCAATCTCATGTCGCCAAACATGGCTTGCCCATTGTGCTAAATCATCAAATAAACCTGCGGTCACAAATTTATCTTTGGTAGGAATAATTAGCTGTATGGGAATATCTGTTTTACGCTCTTGGGGTTTAAATAAACGCTCAATAAAATTGGCTCGATATAATTTAACGCCTTGTGCACCATCATTGGCTTGAGAGGCAAAATCCTCACCCTGTAAGGCTTTAAATTTAGCAACACGCGCAGGCCATTTATTAAAAGCGACACGCCAAGTGACGCTACTGGCTAGGGGTAAATGAAACGCCGCAATGTACCAAGAGTGAGCTAATTGATTGAGAATTTTAACTTTTGCATCCATTGAGCCGTGTATTAAGCCATTTCTCATCCAATAAGCAGCATGGTCTAAACTAGGGCCAGAAATAGAGGTAAAAGAAGCAATTTTTTGTTGTAAAAGAGGCGTTGTGACTGCCTCCCAACATTGAATAGAACCCCAATCATGGCCAACTAAATGGACTTTTTGAGTAGGGCTAAAATGATTAATAACTGCTGCTAAATCTTCAACCAAATACTTGATTTTATAGTCTTGGGTGGCTTTAGGAATACTGGAGTCACCTGCACCGCGCACATCATAGGCAATAACCCTAAACAATGGGGCTAAACGCTCAGCAATGCGTTGCCAAATCAAGCTGTTATCAGGAAAGCCATGCACCATGACTAAGGTAGGTGTATGTAGATTTTCTTTACCCCAAATGCGAACATTAAGGGCAAAAGAGGGTGACAGATTAAGTGCGACTGTTTTCATTTTTTACTGGCGCAAAGCATGGTTTTTTTCCATGCCTCATTTTCGGTGTCGGAGTTAAACATTTTATCAACACTTTTTATGGAGCCACTATTAAGTGCAAACGAGTTTTTACCTGGAATACTCATGCTTTCGGCAAGGGTTACGAGCATGGCTTTCATACGTTCGGGTTGATAAATTTCTTGGCGATGTTGCACAATATAGGCAAAGTCACCACGTCTAAAAATAAAAAAACCATAATAAACGGTGTTGTCTAAGGTGTCTTGAGGAATGTCATCTTTGTTCATTTCTAGGCTTAAAATGGCTAATAAGCCTTCGCCCATGGTGCTGTTTACTGTGTCACGGAACAAAATTTGATGCTTAAGAATTTGTTTTTGTTTGGGTAATACATTGTCTTGGTAGTAACCCATGACTAATTCATTAAGGGTACGGTCGTTGGCAAAAGAGGGTGAGCGTACAACAGGGTGTTCAATAAAGTTTAAGTAATCAATCCTAAAAAAACGATTTTTACTGTCCCATAAATTAACGCTACCACCATAAGGCTCGCATTGTTCGGTCATCGAAACAGAACCAATAATAGCGGGACTGCTTAAACTCAAGGTATAAGCATCGGAGGGAGCATTGTAAAAACTTTGCATTTGTTTGGGGGAGGGAGCATGAGCGCAGCCCCCAAGAACGATACTAGCCGCTACAGCCAAACCAAGCCATCCGCGTTTCATTGTTATCTCCTCAATCAAAGCTAATCTATTGTAATTATTGACGCTGTTATTTTTACAAAGCAGATTGGTGGAGCTTAGACATCATTCGATGTTAAGCTCGTTATTATTACGCGTCTAAAAGCGTCCAACGTTCTAACAAGGTCAGCAACTCTTCTTCTATTTGCCCCAGACGTTGACTAGCTAAGACGGCGTTGTCGGGGTGTTGTGCGTAAAAGTTTACATCATTAAGCTGATGTTGTAATTGTTGTTGTTCTTGTTCCAAAGCTGCTATTTTTGTAGGCAAAGCCTCAAGCTCACGCTGCTCATTGTAGCTTAGTTTTCGCTTGGTGTTTGTGGATTTTTCTTTGTTTTGTAGCGGCTGCGTTACGGTTTGAGCTGAGTTGTTGCTTGCTTTTACCGCGCGGTTACTTGTTTGACGTAACCAATCTTGATAACCACCAACAAACTCCTCAACCACACTATTGCCCATAAATGCCCATGTGTCAGTCACAACGTTATCTAAAAAAGCACGGTCATGGCTAATTAATAACACAGTGCCTTGATAAGCCATTAAGCGTTCTTCTAATAGCTCTAAGGTTTCGATATCTAAGTCGTTGGTGGGTTCGTCCATCACTAACACATTAGACGGCTTGCTAAATAAACGCGCTAATAACACCCGATTACGCTCACCACCCGATAAGGCTTTAACAGGCGTGCGTGCGCGTTGTGGCGAAAACAAAAAGTCTTGTAAGTAGCTTAGCGCGTGTTTGCGTTCGCCATTGATTTCTATAAAGTCTGAACCATGAGCAATGTTTTCGATAACGGTTTTTTCGTCATCAAGCTGATTACGCAATTGGTCAAAGTAAGCGACTTCTAATTTAGTGCCTACATGAATCTCGCCCTCAGCGGCAGGATTTTCACCTAAAATGACACGAATAAGACTGGTTTTACCAATGCCATTTTCGCCCAATAAGCCAATTTTGTCGCCGCGCATCACCATTGCGCTAAAGTTTTTAACCAGTGTTTTGTCGCCTGCGGTCACAGTCACGTTTTTAATCTCAAACACTAACTTGCCTGACTTTTCGGCTTCTTGAATCGTGACTTGTGCATTACCAACACGTTCGCGGCGGTCACTACGCTCTTTGCGTAATTCTATTAAGGCGCGGACACGGCCTTCGTTACGGACACGACGCGCTTTGATGCCTTGTCGAATCCAGACTTCTTCTTCGGCTAATTTTTTATCAAACACCGCATTTTGTTTGGCTTCTGCGTCAAGTATTTGCGGTTTTTCGATTAAATACTGGCTATAACTGCCCACAAAGCTACGTAAAATGCCTCGGTCTAATTCGACCACACGCGTAGCTACACGGTCAATAAAGGCGCGGTCATGGCTAATAAAGATAACAGTGCCGTTATAACTAGCTAAAAAAGTCTCAAGCCATTGAATGCTTGCTACGTCTAAATGGTTGGTGGGTTCGTCTAATAATAAAATGTCGGGGTCTTGTACTAAGGCACGGGCTAACATCACACGGCGTTTACGACCACCCGATAATGACTCGAGTGTGGCGTCGCCGTCTAACTCCATGCGGCTTAATATTTGTTCAACTTTATGTTGCAGCGACCAACTGTTTTGGGCATCCATATCACTTTGAATGTCGCCTAGCCCCATACAGGCATCCATATCACCTAATTCACAGGCATGGCTTAAATGATGATATTTTTGTAATAAACCTGCGGCCGCACCAAAGCCATCGGCTACAATATCAAATACATCACCTGTTAAACTATGTGGCACTTCTTGCGATAACGACGCAATCACTAAATTTTGTTGACGACTAATTTCGCCACTGTCGGCGATGTTTTCACCTGTGAGCAGTTTTAATAAGCTCGATTTACCTTCGCCATTACGTCCTAAAATACACACACGCTCGCCACGTTCTAAACTAAAATCAGCTTGATTTAGTAAAAAAGGGCCACCAAAACTTAACGATACGGCACGAAAAGAGAGTAAAGACATAATGACAAAAAAACCTGTAAAAACGAAATAAGCCAATTTAAAGCAGCGATAAAGGCACAGCTCATCACTTGTAAAAAGATGGCGGTGCATGGTAACAAGTATCGGGCTATTTGGGCAAAGTAAAGTCTATTTTTTTGAGGAAATATGATGACGGATATACATGAGCAACTAAGCAATGTAGAGATAAAACTCGCTTTTCAAGATGATTTGGTCGAAACGCTGAATCAAATTGTGATAGGGCAACAGCAACAGCTTGACTTATTACAGCAGCAAGTACAACTATTGTATCAACAGTTTAAGTCGTTACAGCCCTCTGATATTGCCGATTTAGCACAAGAAGTCCCACCACCACATTATTAATTTTAGGAGTATGTATGCACGCAGAGGCATTTGTTCAAGACTTAGCCGTTATTATGTTGGTGGCAGGCTTGGTGACGTTATTGTTTCATCAACTTAAATTGCCTGTGGTATTGGGATATATTTTGGCTGGGGTGTTGATTGGCCCTCATACGCCACCTTTTGCGTTAATTCATGACCAACAAACCATTCATACCTTAGCAGAGCTGGGCGTGGTGTTTTTGTTGTTTTCTTTGGGTTTAGAATTTAGCCTAAAAAAATTAGCCAAAGTGGGTATGGCGGCGTTAATTGCAGGAATTACCGAAATTGCGGTGATGATTTGGCTTGGTTATCAAATAGGCAGTGCCTTTGGTTGGCAAACGATGGACTCCTTATTTTTAGGAGCGATGTTAGCTATTTCATCAACCACTATTATTATTAAAGCACTAGAAGGTTTGGATTTAAAAAATGAAAAATTTGCCCAATTAATTTTTGGGGTGCTTATTATTGAAGATATTTTAGCGATTGCGATTTTGGTGTTATTAGCAGGTATTGCTACCAGTGGCCATGTTAGCACAACCGCTGTTTTCGCCACATTAGGCGAATTAACGCTATTTATTATTGTGTCTTTGGTGGTTGGTATTTTAACCATTCCTCGTTTGTTAAATTATATTGATAATTTTCGTAGCAACGAAATGTTATTAATATCGGTATTGGGCTTATTGTTTGGTTTTTGTTTGTTAGTGATTAAACTTGAATACAGCATGGCATTAGGCGCGTTTTTGATTGGGGCGATTATTGCCGAGTCAAGGCAGGTTGAAAAAATAGAACATTTAATTGAGCCTATCCGCGATATGTTTAGTGCCATTTTCTTTGTGGCGATTGGTTTATTATTTAACCCTAATGTTTTAGTCGATTATGCTGTACCAATTTTGGTGATTACTTTAGCAGTGGTGGTGGGTAAGGTAGTGAGTTGTAGTTTAGGGGCGTTTGTGGCAGGACAAGATGCACGTACCTCAGTCAAAGTGGGTATGGGTTTGGCACAAATTGGCGAGTTTTCGTTTATTATCGCCTCATTAGGCGTAGCCTTAAAAGTCACCAGTGATTTTTTATATCCTATCGCGGTGGCGGTAGCCGCGATTACCACCTTATTAACACCGTATTTAATTAAATCCTCCGATGGTGTTTCGCATCAGCTCAGTCGTATTTTGCCAAGTCGAGTCAAACAGGTGGGTAGTGCTTACACGGTATGGCTACAAAACATACAGCCACAAGGTGACAATGTATTTTTGGCCAAAATGATACGACGGATTATTATTCATGCCTTGGTTAATTTTGCCTTAGTGATAGCTATCTTTTTGATGAGCGCGCATTTTGCCTATGTTTTAGAAAAATACTTACCTTTATTGGTAGTAAACGAAGGACTAGAAAAAGCAGTGATTTGGAGTGGAGCATTATTGTTATCGTTGCCTTTTTTAATTGCTGCCTATCGAAAAATCAAAGCGTTGAGTATGTTATTAGCTGAGATGAGTGTTAATCCAGAGCGGGCAGGGCAATACACTATGCCAGTCCGTAAAATGATTTCCGAAGTGATTCCAATCGTATCAGTGTTGATTATTTTGTTATTGGTCTCGGTATTGAGTGCCAGTATTTTGCCGCCAACCAAATGGTTATGGCTGGTTGTGCTGTTATTTGCGCTGTTAGTGCCATTGTTATGGAGTCGTTTTGTCAAGCTACATTCACGCTTACAGATTGCCTTAATGGAAACTTTAGATGATGAGGAGCATTCGTCTTAATTGATGTTTGGTTAAATTATCCCTTAGACTCCGCTCAGGGAACAGTTTTACACTGCTTGAGCGGAGTTTCGGTGGCTGAGCTACGTTGAAGCCAAGAATCACTTAGCGTTTTTTGGGAACCCAAGCCCATAACATTTCACATTTAATGGGCTCATCACCGCTTTCGTCAGTAACTGATACAGGAACCCATAGTTCACCTTTAGGCTCGCTAGTAATTCGTGCTACATCTTCGGCCGTTAAAGTGGCAACAGCGCGCATATCACCCTTCGTTCGTTTATAAAAATCTACTTTTAGACTTTTAATTAATGGTAATTTATCATCGGGTAAGTTAATACCTACCACAAAACCTGTGGCGGTTTCGGCTAATAAAGCCATCGCAGCCGCATGAACATTATTGATGTGATTTTGCACTTTATGACGATTTTTGATGCTAACTATCACACGTTCGGAGGTGATTTCTTCATACAATAAACCCGATGTGCCCACATAAGGTACAACTTTGCCCAAAATTTTGGATACTACCATCGCTCTAACGTTGGCAGGTAACCATTTGGATGACTCCACAACACGCTTTAGCTGATTAGACATAATTAATCCTTGAAGTTGTTGAATTGCAAAGGAAGGCCGAGCGACTGCTCGCGTAACAAATTCATCACAGCTTGCAAGGTGTCTTTTTTCTTATCTGTCACACGGACTTTTTCGCCTTGAATACTCGCTTGGGCTTTAATACCTGATTCTTTAATAATTTTGACGACTTTTTTGGCGGTATCACTGTCTAAACCATCTTTTAATTTAACGATTTGGTGCATTTCTTTGCCCGAAGCAGTCATTTTTTGAGGGTCTAAACATTGCGCGTCAACTTTGCGTTTTAAACAGTGCATTTCGAGCATGGCATACACTTGCTCAACCTGAAAATCGGACTCACCTGTTAATTTAATTTCTTTGTTTTTTTCGTTGAGTTCAACTTGAACATTAGAACCCCGAAAGTCAAAGCGTGTTTGAATTTCTTTAGTCGTATTGGTGACTGCATGATTAACTTCATACATTTCTAATTCAGAAACCACATCAAGAGACGGCATAGTTTAACTCCCAGTTAACAAAAAATGTATCACCAACGCAGCATAGCAGCTTAAAACCGTTAGTTATAAACCGCCGAATATTACTACAAAATGATTCAACACGTTCACTATAAATAGAAAATACACACAAGCTAATCTGGATTCATATTTTTAATATGGTAGAAAATTATTGATGATGCTTGTAGTACAATCCTAAATTATCAACATAAAACCGAGAATTTTATGGCTTTACAGTATCAAATTATTCCCGTTACGCCATTTTTACAAAACTGCACCTTGTTATGGTGTGATGAAAGTGGGCAAGGCGCACTAATTGACGCAGGAGGTGATATCCCTAAATTATTGGCTGCTGTAGATAAAGCACAAGTAAAAATCAGCAAACTTATTTTAACGCATGGCCATTTAGACCATGTTGGCGCAGTTGAGCAATTGGCTAAACATTATGATGTGCAAATAGAAGGGCCACATAAAGACGAAAAGTTTTGGCTAGATATGTTACCGCAACAAGCGATGATGTTTAACTTTGCCCCTGCCAAAGCTTTTTTGCCCCATCGCTGGTTGGATCAAGGTGATACGGTACAAGTGGGTAATTTAAGTTTAGATGTGCGTCATTGTGCAGGCCATACACCAGGTCATGTGGTGTTTATTCATCATTTAAGTAAATTGGCGATTGTGGGCGATGTGTTATTTAATGGCGGTATCGGACGCACTGACTTTCCGCGTGGTGATTATCAAACGTTAATAAATGCGATTCAAACTCAGTTATTTACTTTGCCCGATGACTATCAATTTATTGCAGGTCATGGCGCAATGTCCACCATTGGGCATGAAAAAAAGCATAATCCTTTTGTGGGTAAGTTTGGCTAACAGCGGAGGTATCGCACAGAGGTGATGGGGTTGGAAGTACCTAAGTACACCCAACAACCCAAATCATTACCTGTGAGTGTTAGGGGGTAGGAGGATGTTCTTTAAAATACTCCTCTTCCCAGTGTTTACGTGCCGCAATCGCTTTTTGCTTAGCGTGCTCTTCGCCATATTTTCTAATCGAAAAACAAGCAGTTTTTGTTTTACCACCAGCTGTCCACCAAGCCTGCCAATGTGCATAAGGCACACCGCGTTTTAGTCCTTCGGCTCGGCTAACACCCACAACACCACTGGTATTGCGCTTTGATAGTTTTCCTACCTTGCTATCGGGTGGTAACTTAGCATCTAACTCATGAAAATAAGCTTCTGCTGCTTCCCACGCTTTTTCTGTACCACCATTTTTTTTGTCAGAAAAGAATTTTGCGTAAATCACACCGCGCCATCTAATGCGCACGTAATATCCAAAATTACTTTTGGAAGGTTGGTCAATACGACAAATACCCATAATTGTCACTCTCAAACATGAGATGTCAGTAATATAATATTTAAAACTAAAGCTATAATGGTGCGCTAGATAACAAATAATATGGAATAATATAAACAATAAAGCCCATATAATAATGTGTTATTAGTGCAAGGTACGTTATGAGCTTTGGTTTATAAATTAATATACCAACTGCAAACATTACACTCTAAAATAATATTAGAGCAGCCTACCGTTCATGGTGTTATCGCGCTCATCCTACCTTGCGATGACTTAGCCAACATCATGTTAGCTAGCCCTTGTAGTTCTCACATTTCTAACATATTAATATGTGCATAAAATATCTGATATATTCCTTTTATAGAACGATAGATATTTTGTCACTCATTACATAAACATAAGTTTAGATAAATAAGTAATATATTGCCTAACGTTCTTTATTTAGATATTTTGGCATAAATAAGTATGCTGCTAATACGTAAAATACATTTGTATCAAAAAGAATGTATTTATCGTGTTAGTAATGTGATGTCCATCTACAAATTTGTTTTAAAATTATGGCAGTGATATAAAGAATTTACAATAAATATCGTAATATCTGCTTTTATTAATAAAACAATACTTCGGACAGATTTAAGAAATATTTGCAGGAAATCTCAAGTTTGATAGA
>ERZ724510.62-NODE-62-length-56814-cov-15.265790_pt1 | contig 56814 bp, 49 predicted proteins | sample MGYA00376043_ERZ724510 | MGnify/ENA primary metagenome ERZ724510 (study PRJEB28724, sample SAMN07190888) | wastewater metagenome | isolation source: influent of sewage treatment plant in Hong Hong | place: USA: Christiansburg, Virginia | collected 2016-03-01 ... | reverse complement strand
CGAGAAAGGCAAGGGCACGAAAGTTTGCGTCACATTACCCTGCAATAAATGACGGGAGGCCGTTGCATAATGTCTCTGTGTCAAAAGCGAACGAAGTGAAGCAATCTCATCAGTATTTGATCGTTTGAAGAGATCGCCACGTCGCTTCGCTCCTCGCGATGACAAAACGGTAATGATGCAAAATTCTCGACGGATCGTTTTGAATGGCGCGAAGCCTGGGCGTTCGGGAGAAAGCGCGGGCCGTCGCCCAAACAGAAAAGGTTAAAATTATGGCGAGCATTCTGGTGATTGATGACGATGCATCCATTGCGGAGACGCTGGATTTGTATCTAACCGAAGAGGGATACAGCGTTCGGACGGCGCTGACCGGTACCGACGGTCTGAATAAATACGTGCAGGAGCCTTCGGACGTGGTCATCCTGGACATCCGTTTGCCGGATGTGGACGGGTTTGCCGTTCTGGAAGATCTCAAGGAAGAAAATGAAAACGTCAAAGTGATCATGATCACCGCTTTCCACGACATGGAAACGACCATCAACGCCATGAAGGGCGGCGCCTTTGACTACATTCACAAGCCGGTCAACGTGGATGAGCTGGATCTGGCGATCAAGAAAGCCCTGAAGTCCCTGGAGATGGAGAAAAAAATTGACGGGCTGCTGATGGAGCCGTCGCGCAGTTTCCGGGTGGGAGACATCATCGGCACCGGCAACGAGATGCGGGAAATTTTCAAAACGATCGGCACCGTATCCCAAAGCCGAACGACGGTGCTGATTCATGGAGAAAGCGGCACCGGCAAGGAATTGATCGCCAAAGTGATTCACAACAACACCTCTCCGAACGAACCGTTTATTGCCGTGAACTGCTCCGCCATCGTGGAGACGCTTTTGGAATCGGAATTGTTCGGCCACGAAAAGGGGTCCTTTACCGGCGCCGTCGCCCGAAAGCTGGGCAAATTCGAGCTGGCCCGGTTCGGTTCGGTGTTCCTCGACGAAATCAGCGAAATGTCGGTGAACCTGCAGGCGAAGCTTTTGCGCGTTTTGCAGGAGATGGAATTCGAGCGGGTCGGGGGCAAGGACAGGGTGAAGGTCAATGCCCGCATCATGGCTGCCACGAATAAAGACCTGCGGGCGATGGTCAAGGAGGGGAAATTCCGGGATGACCTGTTTTACCGTTTGAACATTGTTTCCATCCATTTGCCGCCGCTGCGCAGCCGGCGTCAGGACATCCCGCCTTTGATTGATTACCTGCTTTCCAAAATCAATCTGGATCTGCATAAAAAAATCATCGGCGTTTCCGGCGAAATGATGGAGAAGTTTATGACGTATTCCTGGCCGGGCAATGTCCGTGAGCTGGAGAACCTGCTGGTCCGGGCGTGCGTCATCGCCAAAGGCCAGGTGCTGGGCGTCGGGGATTTCCCCGAACTGGGTAAGGATTATGAGGCGCTCCCGGATAAGAAAGACACAACGGAAGAAGTGTTCACGCCGGAAGAACCGGGCAAATTCCTGACGCTGGATCAGGTGGAAGAACGCTACATTCGCAAGATCATCAAGGAAACCAATAAGAATAAGGGTGAAATCTGCGAGACGCTCGGCATTTCCCGCCCCACGTTCGAGCGCAAGCTGGAAAAATACGGCATCACGTTTGAACGGGACTAACCCGCGCCCCGTAATTCAAGCATGTTTCAAGGGCAACGATATAGATCAGCGGGTGAACATTCACTACCCGGCTACGGCCCGGTCATCGCCGTATTACCGCGTCATCAGCGCGAACACGCCCCAGCCCATGTATTCACGCGTGTAAGCGGCGTGGCGCTCGGGTTCCGAGGTCAGTTGGGCTCGAACCTCGTTGGCTAACTCGTCGCCGGGATTGGCTTCAAGCCATCGGCGCATGGTGAGCCATTTGGCAGCTTCGTATCTGTCCCAGCCGTTCTGGTCCGCCAAAACCATTTCCACGACGTCGTAGCCAAGACGGCCGAAAGACGCGAGAAGTTCCGGAAGCAGAAGAAAGTCGGAGATGGAGTGGGCAAGACACCCTTTGGCAACATCTTCCGTCGGCGGCAACTGCCGCCAGTAGGGCTCGCCGATGAGGATGATCCCCCCGGGGCGGAGGCTCTTCGCTAGAAGCTCGATGGTGCCGGCAACGTCCCCGCCAATCCACGTGGCGCCGAGACAGGCTGCCACACCGACCTTCTCGTCAGAGACGTAGCCCGCAGCATCGCCATGGATGAACTTGACTTGATCGGCGACACCGAGTTCAGCGGCGCGGAGTTTCGCTTGCTTGGTGAACAATTCGCTCATGTCGATACCGGTGCCGATGATTCCGTAATCGCGTGCCCAGGTGCACAGCATCTCCCCCGAACCGCTGCCGAGGTCGAGTACCCGGGTTCCCGTTTCCAGACGGAGCGCCGCGCCGAGCGTGGCGAGCTTTTCGGGTGTGAACGGATTATGGATGCGGTGAGCACTTTCGGTGATGTTGAAGATTCTTGGAATGTCCATCGCAGAAAACCTCCTTATGGGTGTGAATCGATACGGTCACTGCCTAACGAAAAGCTTAGCCGGAGCTGCCCGGCGGGCAGCGATCGGGTGGATTGCTTTTGTTAAGCCCGGGTGGCCACTTGAAAATCCCCCGCCCAGCAGGAGCTTTTAATGCCTGAGAAGCGGGTATTCAAAAGCACCTTCACAAACGGTCTGCAGAACGTTACAAACTCTCATTTTTGACACAGCCCATGGGAGGGCAAGAAAGGATGAACGTTTTGCAACCGAGCAAGAAAACAGCAATCATTACATTACTCACCGCTCCAGGCTGAACTCATCGCCCCCAGGCAAATTGTGCCTCCCCGGGCGATGCCGCCGCGACCGGCAACGGGATCAGGAGCAGGCACGGCCGGAAATCCGGCCGTCAGGGGACTTAAAAATCCGCCAAAGCCTATCCGGTTTTCATGCTGCAGACCTCACGCCATCATCAGATTTCAGGAATGATCAGGCCGGCACCTCAGCTTCAGCAGGTAATAGCTTCCATTGGACCAGAGCACTTCATGATCTGGAAAGATGCTGATCAACTCATCATAACGGTCTTTATACTGCGTCAGGCAATAAACGGCGCCGCCCTTGCGACACCTTGTTTTGAACTGTTCCTCCGTGAGAAAATAATGATCTCTTTCTTCCCGGGGAAGATAATTCACCCCGTAATTCAATTCGCCAAAATCTCCGACCAGAGGCGTTCGAATTTCATTATAGGTGGCGATCCCGTAAACGATGGTTTTGTACTGATACAAGTCATGGCCTGCGGGAAGAAGTTTCTTTACGGCCTGGGACGCCGGATACGCGGACTTGTACGGCGTTAAGAATGCCGCAAATGACGGAGTCATCGCAAGCAGAAACAATCCGGACAAAAGATAAACAGAGATAAACCATCCGTCTGGATATCTCTTTTTGATGACTTCCGGGAGAATGAAAAGCAACAATTGGCAAAATACGGGTAAGGCAATCAGCCAGGGTAATTCGCTGGAATAAACGATGGACAGGTCACCGCCTAATTTTGAGCCTTTGGGGAGAAAAAACGGGAGCAAAAACAAACTAATCAGCAGGAGCGATTGCAGCAAGACCGGTATCTGCAAAAGAAAAGACTCCTTCTTTTCCCGGAGATTTAGAACAAGGTCCTCATAATTTCTGAGCCGGTGTCCCATCAGGACGGACAGGGGGATGAATATCGGTGCAATATAGGGAACCAGTTTGGAATGGGATAATGAAAAGAAGATGAAAATAAGAATAATCCACGTCCAGAGAAACCGGTTCCCCGGAAGCGGCGGGGACGAAATTTTTTCTCTGTGCATCGCCCAGGCCGCTTTGACGACAAAGGCAGTCCAGGGAAGAATGCCGAGAATGATGATCGGCACGTATAAGAACACGGTGTTATCCCGCCCATGCATGGTGGTTGTGTATCGCAAAACATGTTCCTGAATGAAAAAGAACCACAGGAAATTCGGATGCACGCGTTGCACCAGGATGAACCAGGGGCCTGCAATGGCCAGGAACAAAGCGATGCCGACCGGTGAAATCAGGCCCGGGATACGTCTCCACTGTCTGCTGACTATCAACCACAACACCAGAATTGCGGAGGGGAAAACCACGCCGATTAATCCTTTGGTCAGAAAAGCCAGCGCACTGAACAGGTAAAACAGGTACAGCCGCCATTTTTCTCCATCCGCGCCGACCACATATCGATATCCCATCCAGGTGGCCAGACAGGTATATAAAGCCAGCGGAATGTCCAGGATGTTGAAATTTCCAAAGATAAAAAAGAACATGGACGTGCAAAGCGTGCCGGCCGCATAGAGCCCCGTTTTTCGATCACCAAGAAAGCGGCCTATGGCATAGGCGAGCCAAATACAGGCCCATGCGCACAGACCGACGTAAATGCGGGCCGTAAAATCAGTCTCGCCAAAAAGCTTGAAAATAATCGCGGAGGCCCAGTAGGTCAAAGGCGGTTTTTCCAGATAAATGACGCCGTTAAGACGAGGAATGACGTAATCGCCGGAGTCCACCATGTTATCGGATATCTCGAAATAACGGCTTTCATCAGGTTCTATCAAAGGCATGAATGGAGAAAAAGCGGCATAAAGAAGAACCGGCATGATGAGCAGAAATAAAGTTTTGCTGTCCACAAATCTGAATAAATATTTTTTCATGCGATCTCACTACTGTCCAAACGTTTTCGTTAGTAGGTGATGTAAGCTATAGAAAGCAATGAGAGAAATCAAGAAAAAGATATTTATCTGTAAGAAGACGGACTTGACTTGACAGTTAGGTAGGAAGGGTGGTCAGTTACCTCCTGGATTGTTTCGAGGCTGTCAAAAAAGGAGGATATTTAAAAATGACCACCCAAGAGAAGCTTATCAGAAACAAATTAAGTTTGCTAGAGTTGGCGGAGTATTTGAAGAACGTTTCAGAAGCCTGTAAAATCAATGGTGTATCGAGGCAGCATTTTTATGACATCAAGAAAGCCTATGAGGAAGAAGGACTGGATGGCCTTCGGGAGAAAAGCAGAAGGAAGCCCTGTATAAAGAATCGGGTAGCGCCGGAGGTTGAAGAATCCGTCATCCGGATGGCCTATGAATACCCGGCTTATGGACAAGCCAGAACGTCCAATGAATTACGAAAAATTGGGATTTTAATTTCATCTGGTGGCGTTCGAAGTATTTGGCTGCGCCACGGTCTGGAGACCTTTAAGAAGCGTTTATGTTGTTTAGAGGAGAAAGCCGCCAGGGAAGGCATTGTTTATACAGAAGCACAGTTATCGGCATTGGAAAACGCCAAGCGAGAGAGGGAGAGTTCACCTGATGAGATCGAGACGGCTCATCCGGGGTATTTAATCAGCCAGGACACCTTTTATGTTGGTACCTGAATCCTGCGCGCATTCAGCATTTTTGTAATCTCTGAGCAAAATTTCATGAACTATCCGCCACGGCGGTTCAGGACGGCGCCCATGCAAGAAATTTCTTGCATCAAATCAGTTAAAATATTCATGCCTTGCACTCCTGAATTTTTTTGAATCGGAGATGATCCAGAAATTCATAAAACAATAGCAACGCAGGCGTCCGTGTATCGCGGATCGAATATTTCACCCGGTCACGATTGCCGGATTTGACCAGCTTCGCGCCGATCATCAGCAGTATCAGGCGCCCAATTCTGATTTTGTTGTCAGCGATGCCAGAAAGTATTTTTACCTTTTTCCCACAGCAGCCAGCCAGGAGCTTAAAATACCGCCAAAGGTTATACGCCAGCAGAACAATCTGAAAGAAAGCATAGTTGTTTTTGAACTTGCCGGACGGAATCGCAGCCAAGCCTTCCTGCTTGGCTTCACCAATCAGGTTTTCTGCATCCGCTCGCTTATCGTATCGTTCAATCGCCTCATGGGCCTTTCCGTTGAGATTGGCGCAAAATATCCGGTAGGTGTACGGATCTTTTTCAAACAGTTCCTGCTGGGGCTGGCTTTTTATTTCCTCCGGTTTCTTGGGAAGCCGCATGGCAACAAATCGGCATGCCTGGCCCCAACCCGTCGGCTGATACATGCAGCCGTTGAACTCGGCTTCTTCTTTCCGGGAGGGGCGATACCAGGTCTTTGGGTCAAACAGCGGTTCGCATTGCTTATTGGAAAAGATAAAATCATACCCCTCATCCAATGCGGCGTCGACACTATTCCAACTCATGAACTCAGCGTCCGCTCTCAAAAGAACCTTTTGGACACAGGACGGCAAATGATCTTTAATGATCCGAATCACTTTGGCCGTCTCCTCCCCGCTGACGGTTTCCCCTTTGCGCAGTTTCCCATACAGGTATTCCCGGGTTTGTTCAATAAAGCACAAAATCGGTCGGTAGCCTTTCTTGCCCCGGTGCTTCGGATTATGGCCGACCCGTCCGCCTTCCTGATCGCCATAGATGGTTTTCCACGGTGGCATCGATATCGATAGCAATGTAGCTGTATTGAATTCCGCATCGTTTCCAGGCCTGCTCTCTCAAACGGCTCATGATTCTCAAAAGGGACTGCGCCTGATTGATCCCCAGACTGTCCAAGTAACGCCAATAGGCGCTGGACGCCGGAAGTTTATCCACGCTGAAGATGCCGCAAAGCATGGGCTCCAAACGGAGATAAACAAAATGCCAGATCCGGTTGAACCCGATAAACAGTAGCATCACAAGCCCCATGACCATGGCGTAATCGCCCAGCTGGGTTTCCCGCGACGGCGCATGGTAGCCCTCATTAAAATGTTTCTCAAAATCAAATAAGTCCAAAACCTTGGTCAGTCCCAAAAGCCCGCCAAACGGGCTTATCTGCTCGCTACATGTCCCATACGCTGTCGAAGCATTGATTTTACTGGCCCTCCCGCTCCCCTGATTAAAATGTTTACTGGCAAGCCTTTTTTTGCTATCCTTCCTATGCTTTTTTACCATCTGGGCACCTCCTGTTTGCTATTGGGTTATTTGCGTATCCCTTTATACAACAGGTTTCCCAGATGGTTTATTTATTTTTTTTCACTATGTCGCGCAGGGTTCAGGTATTAGTTTTTCCTCAGGCGGAGTGCTCAAAGTTGTGTCATGAATCTCCAGATGATCGGCAATCTCCTTCAGCGTATAACCATGTTGGATATGTGCTGGATGGATTTTCAGGAAGGTGGGACACATGATGAACATTGGCAAACATGACGCATTACTTGTCGTTGACGTGCAAAATGATTTTCTCCCCGGCGGCGCGCTTAGCATGGCGGGAGGAGACCGGATTGTGCCGGTCATCAACCGGATTTCAGCGCTTTTTACAACGCGGGTCTTTACCCGCGACTGGCATCCGGCCGATCATGTCAGTTTTTCCGGTCATCCGCAATTTCTTGATCAATCCTGGCCTCCCCATTGTATTCAAAACACCTGGGGCGCACAGTTTCATGCCGACTTGAAAATTGACGCAAAAGACCGGATTGTCAGCACGGGGGACAACCCGCAGGAAGAAAACTACTCCAGCTTTCACGGCACAGATCTGGAAGCGTGGCTTCGCCGCCGGGACATTCGCCGGATTTTTATCGCCGGTCTGGCCACGGAATATTATGTCTTGACCTCCGCCATGGACGGTCTGCAGGCCGGTTTTGAAGTGGTGGTTCTTGAAGATGCCGTTGCGGGGGTGGATGTTCCTCCGGGAAGCGCGGCCAGGGCTCTGCAAAAGCTTCGCGATTCAGGCGTTCATATCCTTTCATCCGGCGATTTGTTGTCGGAGTAATGGCACCCGTCTCAAATTTCTTACAGGAAGGGTTTGGTGATGAACTGGCTGGAAGTAAGCGACGAACTGGTTAAGATGCTGCGGCTGAAAACAGATCCGCTGGCCTTCAAGCGCTTTGAAAAATCAGAGGAGCTGGAAGCGATCAGGAATGTATTCCACATCCCGACATTCTCCACCTTCTGCCAGGCTGTGCACCGCGCCAGAGTTCAGGGTCTGACCATCGGGATCACAAAGCTCGATAAGATGAATCACCGCTGTCTGCGCCTGCACGGCGTCAAACACGCGCATGAGAAGAGCATGAAAGAAGAGGCGGCCATGCTCTCACGTACATGGTTTGCCTCGCCCGAAGAAGCTTTGTTGCAGCAGCAGGAAACCCCTCGCGTTCCGGTGGCTGAAGCCGTCGCGCTGGCGCCTCTGTCGAAGGGAAAGTTCGACCCGGATGTCGTTCTCTTTTACGGAAATCCCGCGCAGATGATGATGCTCCTGTGCGGATTGCAGAAGGTAAAATATGAGCGCTTTCAGTTTTTCTTTATCGGCGAGGGGGCCTGCGCCGATTCGCTGGGGGAATGCTACCGGACCGGCAAGCCTCAATTGTCCATTCCCTGTTACGGAGAAAGGGCCATGGGGCAGGTGGCCGACGATGAAATATCCGTGGCTCTCCCGCCCGGAGAGATCCCCAGGGCCATCTCAGGAATGAAACAACTGGCTAAAATTGGCTTCAAATATCCGATCAATTTCATCGGCGGCCAGGCCGACCTGGAGCCGATTCTGGCTCAGGTCTATCCGGACTTAAAAGAAAGGAAATCATAGAACGGAAAAAGAGATAGAGTAGATTATCAAGCAATCAACAACACGAGGGAGGATTGAAGCCATGGATATGCCGAAAAGGAAAATGTCCCGGAAGAGAGCAGGCGGTCACCCGTTAAACCTTCATTTCGTGTATCTTTTGGCCTGCGTTTCGCTGATGTTGTTTCTGGCCGGCTGCGAGTCGTCCGGACAAAACCGGATGATCTTTTACGGGGGTGACATCATTACCATGAGCGACACGCCTGCCGGGGGTATTGAAGCCGTATTCGTGGAAAACGGTAAAATTGTTTCGACCGGGACAAAAGACGAGATTCTCAAGCATGGGACAGACGGCACACGGATCATCAATCTGGAGGGGAAAACATTGATGCCGGGATTTATTGCCGTCCACACCCATCCGGATCTTACGGCATATCTGTATGGTTTTGTCGATCTCAGCGGCTTTACCCATAAAACAAAGGAAGAGGTGTGGGCAAAGCTGCGTCAGACGGTGAGGGAAACCAAGAAAGGGGAATGGATTTTTTGCAAGGGATTTGACCCGATGCTGGTCTCGGGACTCACGGCTCCCGATATTCAGTTTCTGGATGCCGTCGCCCCGGATCACCCGGTGCTCATCCTCGCCCAGAACTTACACTCGGCATGGGCCAATTCTCTGGCCTTTAAAAAAATGGGCGTCACGGCGACAACACCCGACCCGGCTCCCGGGAGTTACTTTGAAAAAGACAGTCAGGGCAGGCTTACCGGTTTTATTGTTGAAACCGGAGCCGTAAAAGTGATGTCCGCCGACGTACTCAAAACATTTAACATCAAGGACAATGCCGTTAAAGTCGCCGACGCACACATTGGCAATGGGATAACGAGCATTACAACCATGGGGCTCTTCAGCGACAAGGCCCTGATCTTATATGAACACCTATCCACAGCTCACCCGAGGCTCATTCACCGGGTGCTGGGTGCGATTGGTGTGCTGCCCAAGCGCAAACCCACTGTGCGGCATTTTATGTACATCCTGCATTCGACCCCCGATCTGTTTCCGAAAAATGTTGAAAACGGAGATGACTTTTTCAAGATCTGCGGTATGAAAATCTGGTACGACGGCTCCCCCTATACAGGCTCCATGTATATCAATGAGCCTTACCTGAATTCCGAACTGATGCTGAAAGGGCTGAAAGTTCCCGCCAATCATCGCGGACAAACCGTCATCGGCAAGCAGGAATTTTATGACGCCGTCAAAAAATATCATGAACTCGGCTGGCAGGTCAGTGTGCACTCACAGGGCGATCGGGCCAGTGAAGAGGTTCTGGATGTTTTTGATAAGGTCCAGTCGGAATCATCGGTGAAAAACTTACGGCACCGCCTTGAACACGGCGTCCTCCTGCCCCCGGAACTGCTGGCGAAAATGAAGCGGCTTGAGATGACCCTCAGCTTCCATGTTAACCATCTTTATTATTACGGTAAAGCTTTGAGAGATGATATTTTAGGCGCCGGGCGGACTGCAAGAATGTTGCCGGTGAACAGCTCGAGGACGGCAGGGCTGTATTATTCTTTGCACGCCGATGCCCCCATGTATCCGGAAGAACCCCTAAGCATGCTCCAGACGGCTGTGATACGGAAAACCCGCGAGGGAGAAATCATCGGGCCTCATGAGGCTGTCTCCGTAATGGAAGGATTAAAAGCGCTGACCATTTATGCCGCCTGGCAGCTCAAGATGGAAAAAAAGCTGGGTAGTATCGAACCCGGTAAGTATGCCGATTTTGTTATCCTCGACAGGAACCCTCTTAAAGTCAACCCTGACTCCCTGAGGGACATCCGTGTGCTGAATACCTTTGTCAATGGCAATGAAGTTTGGAGCCGGAAAACACGTTGAAAAAATAACGAGACGAGGGAAAACCGGGATGAATTTTTCACGGCCTGCTGCCTAAAATCCTGTTTCCGTCATCCTTTGTGCCCTTTTGTTTTTCTTGTCGGAGGAGCGTTCCAGGGGTCGTCGGGCCAGGGATGTTTCGGATAGCGGCCCTTCAACTCTTTTTTCACCTGCGGGTAGCCGGTGTTCCAGAATTGGCTCAGATCCCGGGTGATCTGAACGGGTCTCCGGGCGGGCGAGAGAAGGTGAAGCAGCAATTTTACACGGCCGCCTGCTATGGCCGGGGTGTCGGCCAGACCGAACATCTCCTGGAGTTTGACGGCCAGGACCGGAATTTCGCCTGCAACATAATCAATCGGAATGTTGTGGCCGCTGGGTACGGCAACAGTCGCAGGGGCGCGCTCATGGAGAAGACGCCGCTGGTTCCACGTCAGCGTTTCCGTAAGCGCCGGCAGGATGTTCAGGCAGGCGAGCTGCTGGGCGTTGCGGATCCCGGAAAGCCAGGGCAAAAGCCAGTCTGCTGGCGACGCCAGAAGCGCTTCAGGAGAAAGGTCCGGCCAGTTTTCTTCGGGATACGTTTCTTTCATCAGGCGCACACGGGCCTGAAGCTGCAAGGCCTCCCGGCTGAAGGTGATCATGGCCGTCTTTGACCGGATGGCTTCACAAAGCAGCGTCGCGACTTCCTCCCTGGACGGGCTTATCGGTTTGGCGGAAAGCGTGAGTGTCCCCAGGCGCTCTTCCTCAACAGCGATCATCCGACCTTCCTGTCCGTTCCAGTAAAGGCGCCGCAGGGTTTCGATCTCGCCTGCCAATTCCTCCAGGATGAGCTCCTCCGTGAGCGATTCGGCCATATGTACCGTGCCTTCCGCCTTTGCGCCCTTGTCCACTATGGGCGCAACAATATAGGGACTTCCGGCCGGGAGGATTTTTGCGGACAGTCGGACGCCTCTTCCCGAACGCATGACATAACGGCCGCTGCCGTCTTCGCGTCTTTTGGCAATGCGGTCGGGAAAAGCAGCCAGAAGCAAACGGGGGATCACGTCCCTTGTCTCTTTCCCGGAGACCTCCCATGTTTTGTCCGTCAGTCGCCTCAATTGCTGCGACGATCGGTCAACAGCGCGCAGGGCCGGAAGGTCGGCTTTTGCGGTCAGACTCTTTTTCTGTCGCCAGTGCCGCAGCAGTTGGAGACGTTCGCTCAAATCAAGCCAACCGGGTGGGGGCGTCAGGGAATATCCGGAGTGGCGCAGGATGTCCCTTTCAGACAGAAGAGCCGCCAGATCCGCGCCGAGGGACGGGAAGCCCATGTCAGCCGCTTTCAGAAGCAGGCGGCCCAGGCGCGGATGAAGCGGCAGGCGCGCCATGGCCTTGCCGACCGGTGTAATCGAACCTTTTGCATCCAGCGCGCTCAATCCTTTGAGCAGCTCCCGCGCCGCGCGCCAGGCAGCGGGCGGAGGCGCATCAAGCCAGGAAAGCGCCGCCGGATCCCCGACGCCCCAGGCGGCCAGATCCAGAACCAGGGACGATAAATCGGAAATGGCGATTTCCGGCGGGGCAAAGGGAATCAGGGATTGGAAGGTGTGTTGGCTGTAGAGACGATAGCAGACGCCCGGTCCGAGGCGGCCTGCACGGCCCTGGCGCTGGCGGGCCGAAGCCTGTGAAACCGTGACGGTGACCAGACGGTTCATGCCGGTTGCCGGATCGTACTGAAGCCTGCGGGTCAATCCGCAGTCAATCACCACGCGGACGCCTTCAATGGTCAGGCTGGTTTCCGCGATGTTGGTCGCGAGGACGATCTTGCGCCCGGATGCGGGAAGGATGGCCCGTTCCTGCTCTTCAAAGGGCAAATCACCGTAAAGGGGATGGATCGACAGGTTGCTCATTGCCCTGTTCCTGAGCTTTTCTTCGAGGGCATTGCGCACGGCGAGAATTTCGCCGGCTCCCGGCAGAAAGGCAAGAATGTCGCCGGACGTTTCCTGTAAAGCCCTCTCAACAGCATCCGTCATGCGTGCCGTAACGGATTGATTCGGATGGTCTCCGCAGTAGCGCTCTTCCACAGCGAAGGCTTTGCCCCGCGATGAAATGACGGGCGCCCCGTCGAGAAGGGCCGCAACCGGACCGCCGTCGAGTGTGGCGGACATCACAAGAATTTTCAGATCTTCCCGCAGGGCGCGGCGGACATCCAGACAAAGAGCGAGCGCCAGGTCGGTTTGCAAGCTCCGCTCATGGAATTCGTCAAAAATAACCATGGCGACGCCCGCAAGATCAGGATTGGCCAGGATGCGCCTGGTGAGAATCCCTTCCGTCATGACTTCAATGCGGGTTTCTTTCGAGACGCGGCTGTCAAACCGGATGGAGTACCCCAGGGTCTGACCGATTTCCTCGCCAAGGGTCTTCGCCATCCACCGGGCTGCGGAGACGGCGGCAAGCTTTCGGGGTTCCAGCATGAGGATTCGCCCCTTTTCAGGCGGGATCACATCCAGGAGCGCCAACGGAACCCGTGTGGTCTTGCCGGCGCCGGGCGGCGCTTGAAGAACCACGGAAGAATGCTTCCGGATGGCTTCTTTCAACTCCGGCAGAATCTCATCAATGGGGCAGGATGTCAAAATACGTCCGTTCTTCAGATCCTTCTGCATGCCGCAAAGTATAGGGAAGGCGGGCGATCATGTCAATACAAACCGGATTTCCCCGATGGATATGACCGGATGCTCCACCCGATACGCGACATCATTAACTTGTCCGGGGCGCGAAGCTCTTATACGATTCGTCAATGGGCGGCATCTTGACGCATTCGGCGATGGTCGGCAACTTGCCGTAAACGGAATCATCTTGCCAGCCGTCCATGTTGGCGGCGCGACGGGCCGCCGCCTGAAGCTTTTTCCAGTTGGCGCTGCCGTAAAGAAACATTTCCTGAGCGGCCATCGATCCTTCGCCGTGAATGGTATCAACCTGCCAGTGATTTCCGGTGATGTCCTTGATCAGTCTTAAAATGCGCAGACGGTCTTCAGTGGAAACGCCGTCTTTGGCCGCCAGATATTTGTCGATAAACGGCTGGATTTCCGGATTGTTCCAGTCGCGAAACGCCGGGACGGTGGTGGTGAGTCCGCCGCCGATGTCCTGCATGTGCTGGCACATGGTGTGGAAGTTGCTGGCATACGTCCACTTGGAGGCGTTGATCGCCATGCGGTTGGGCATCATGACATCCATGCCGAACTCAGTGATCGGGTCAAGGCAGGCCTGCTTGGCCAGCATCTGGACGGTTTCCGTGATATAGGCCATCCAGGCCAGCTTCTTGCGCACATGGGGAATATTCTGGACGCCGTTGTATTCGGCAATGAGACTCGCCGCGCCCGTCATCAGCTCCAGCGTCCACGTCATCTTGCAGGTGCCGAACAGACGGTGATAGCTGGCGAAGGCATACGCCAGAATCTGGGAGTACTGCCATTCGCCGCACATAAAAACCCGCTCCCAGGGTACAAACACATCGTCAAAAACGATCAGGGATTCCGAAGGCTGGAGGTGATCGGAAGCGGGATAATCGAATTCGCATTCTTCTCCGTACGTCCGCACATTCGGCTCCACGCCCAGAAGTTTGACGCCTTTTGCGGCAACCGGCACCGCAAAACCCAGCGCGTAGTCCTTGTCCGCTTCGCCGTGGGTCCGGCAGGGCAGGCACAAAAGCTCGTTGGCGCAGGGAGACGCGCTGATATGGACTTTGGCGCCCCGCACGACAATGCCGTCTTTCTGCCGGTCGACGATTCTCAGGTAAAAATCCTTGTGCTGTTTCTGCTGCGAGGGGTGAAGACTGCGGTCTCCCTTGACATCCGTGATGGCGCCGGTCAGGGCAAGGTCGTTTTTTTGGAGGTAGCGGCGATAATTTTCGACGCGTTCGACATAATGGGTGCCGAGTTTCTTATCCATCACCTCGGCGGCCACACTGAAGGAAGCCAGAGCATCCGCTCCCATGCAGTGCACGAGCACACCGCCGCCCGACCGCATGCCGACCATGTAGCATTCGCGCCTGCGCAGCATATCCTGCGGTGTTTTCGGAGAGGTGAGCAGAAAATGGATGTCCTCGCCGTCTGCATCCTTTGTGACAAACAATTCCCGGTAATCCGGATGATTCGGCAAAACGTAATCCATCGCAGCCATCCGGACAATCGTGCTGATCGACGGATGGGTCCGGACATCTTTTACCTTTTCGCCCAGACACCAGACTTCCCGGCCGTCATTCAAACTTTCCAGATATTGCTCCACGGTCTTGATCATGATCCCCTCTCCTTATCTATTTTTATCTCCAGAATAAATTGCAGGAAGAATATCAGGAAAAACATTAATAATAAACAATTTAATGACCCCTTCCTTACAAGAAATTTCTTGCAGGGATTTAGCCTTGAAAAGCTACAGGAGAATAATGATGTGAAATCTTTTTTCGCTGATCACGAAATCCTTCAATGCGCGCAAGATTCAGGATTTACTTTTCGCCTGTCCTGTGGCTATAGAATCCGCCAAGAATTCTGTTGGAGAGAGTGTTGCTGCAGATGAGCTTGGCAACCATATTTCTTCTGGCGTTCGGTCTGGGCGTGGACGCGTTTTCCGTGGCGATCGGCATCGGTGCGGCCCATCATAAAAAGGACTGGGCGCCGGTTTTGCGTCTGTCCTTTGCGTTCGGCCTCTTTCAGTTTGTGATGCCGTTAATCGGCTGGCTGGCCGGTTCGACCGTGGTCGGACTGATCCGGTCCTTCGATCACTGGATTGCTTTCGCGCTTTTGGCGGCGGTCGGCGGAAAAATGATCCGGGAAGGATTTGAAGCGGAAAGCGATGAGGAAAAAGAGGATCAGACGCACGGCTGGGCGCTTTTTCTGCTTTCGATGGCCACCAGCATCGATGCGCTGGCGGTGGGATTCAGTTTCTCTCTTCTGAAGACGCCCATTCTGTTTCCGTCGGCGGTGATCGGTGTGGTTTGCTTCATGATGACGGCGGTTGGGATGGTATTCGGGAAAACGCTCGCAAAAATCTTCGGCAAAAAAGTGGAAATTGCGGGAGGACTGGTCCTGATCGGCATCGGTGTGAAGATATTGATCGAACATATGAGGTGAAGACTGAAGGCTGAAGACCGAAGGCCTATACGAGGTTTTTTTATGTATTATCAAATCCTGAAGGCGGCAAGCGACGAAATCGGATGGGTGTGGAAGGGGGCCGGAAAGCAGGTCCGGCTGGAAAGGATTTATCTTCCGGGCAGGGAAAAGATGATCCAAAGAATCCTCCGGGATTTTCCCGCAGCCCGCAAAAGTGCGGGCGGGCTTTCCGGCAGCCTGGCTCATCTCATCGGCGATTTGTTCCTTGGAAAGGAACGCCGAGTGGATTTGTCTTTGCTGAATTTATCCGGGTTGACGAAATTCTCGGCGCGGGTGTTAAAGGAAACGCTCGGCATCCCCCGCGGGAAAGTCTGTGCCTATTCGGGTCTGGCGGAAAGGGCCGGTTTTCCACGCGCGGCCCGGGCGGTGGGTTCCGTGATGGCGAACAATCCTTTTCCGCTTGCCATTCCCTGCCATCGCGTGATTCGGGCCGACGGGACGACCGGTCATTTTGGCGGCGGCGCCGACATGAAAAAGCGCCTGCTGGAACGGGAAGGAATTCCGTTTGACGCGGCCGGAAGAGTGCCTCCGGCCTATCTCGTAGTGGTGGGATCGCCGCGGCGGGCAAATGGGCGCTCCTGAATCTTCCATTTTCAACGACGGCAATCGGAGGGGACATTCATGAAACCGGGAACCATCCATCCTTCCGTCATGACCATGAAGATTAGAATTCTGCTATTCTTCCTGATCATCGCCGCTTTTCTCTTCACGGCGTCCAACCTTCAGGCCGGGCCGGCCGCTTTGGACGAACGTCCCCGGATCGGTCTGGTGCTGAGCGGCGGCGGCGCACGGGGGCTGGCGCACGTGGGTGTGATTCAGGTTCTGGAGGAAATGAAAATTCCGATTTCCTGCATCGCGGGAACCAGCATGGGGGCGATTGTCGGCGGAATTTACGCCTCCGGCATGTCGCCTGCCGAACTGGAAAAGTTCATTACCAGCATGCAGTGGAATGAAGCCTTCAAAGATAAGCCGGATGCGAGCGAAATGACCTTCCGCCGGAAGAGGGATGCTGCCGACTTTCTGATCGACCTCGATCTGGGTTTCAAAGACGGAGAATTTACCATGCCCAGAGGAGTGCTTCAGGGGCAGAATCTGAACCTGATTCTGAAATCCATGCTGATTCACACGGAGGGCATTGATGATTTTAACCGGCTGAACATTCCGTTTCGGGCCGTGGCCGCGGATATCGAAACCGGCGACGCCGTCATTCTGGAAAAAGGGGAGCTGGTGAAGGCGCTTCGCGCCAGTATGTCCATTCCCGCGCTGTTCGCCCCGGTGGAAATGGACGGCAGGCTTCTGGTGGACGGCGGCATTGCCAACAATCTGCCGATCGATATCGCACGGCGGATGGGCGCGGATGTCGTGATTGTCGTGGACATCAGCACGGAGCTGAGCCGCCGTGATCAGTTGGCAACCTCCGTGGCCATCACCTCTCAGCTGACCTCCATCATGGTTCAGCGCAACACCCAGGCGCAGATTCGCACCATGCGGGAAGGGGACATCCTGATTCGTCCGGAGATGGGCGCCATCGGCAGTAGTGATTTCTTCAAGGCGGCGGACGCCGTCGCCGCCGGACGGAAGAAAGCCGGGGAGATGAAACCCGAGCTCGCGCATCTGGCCGTGAAGGAAGAGGAATTTCTCGCCTATCTGCAGGCGCAGCGGAAAAAAGAACAGCCGCTGCCGGTGATCGACGTTGTGGAGGTGGACAACAAGTCGTCGTTGCCAGACGCGCTGATTGCCGCGCACGTGGACATCAAACCGGGTGAGCCCCTAAGCATGCCCGACTTGAAGAAAAATATCGACCGGGTTTACGGCATCGATACCTTTGAACGCGTGGACTTCCACGTTCGGAAAAAAGACAAGTCCACGGCGATTGTCATCGAACCTTTCGATAAGGCATGGGGGCCGAATTATTTCCGGTTCGGCCTTGGCCTGGAGGACAACTTCAAGGGATCCGGCAGTTACGCCCTGACGGCGCAGTTTACCAAGACGGCCCTGAACCGTCTGGCGGGAGAATGGCGCAGCGAAGTGAGAATCGGCGAGAACCCGCGCATCTATACCGAACTTTACCAGCCGCTGGACGATTCCCTCAGCTATTTTGCCGTGGCCAATGCCGCCTACCTCATGCGCAACATCAACACCTACAACGATAAGGGCGAGATCCTGACGCAGTACCGCGTTCAGTCCGCTCAATTCGGTTTGGGAGCAGGCCGTCAATTCGGCAATTGGGGTGAAGTGCGTGTGGGACTTCACCGGGAGCACGGTAACGTGAAGATTGCCATCGGCGACCCCAGTGTGCCGGAAAATATCTATAACCGCGGCAGCGTTCAGGCTTCCGTCGCGTACAGCAGGCTGGACAATTATATTTTCCCGCTCAGGGGAACGGACGCCAGCCTGCTGTGGAGTTACAACCTGAAGGCGTTGGGTTCGGACATTGATGAACAGGCCCTGGGATTGAGCTGGATGACCGCCTTCACCTGGGGGAAGTACACCTTTATCCCCGCGCTCGATATCAAAACCATGCTGGATGACGACAACATGGATGTGCAGGACACGTTTCCGCTGGGCGGCTTCCTGAATCTGTCCGGCTTTTCCACCAATGAAATCTACGGACGCCATACCGGCCTGGCCCGGCTGGTGGCCTACCGGGAAATCGGCTCTGCGGGCATGGGCGCGCTGAAGATGCCCCTGTACATCGGCCTGTCGGCGGAGGCGGGCAATGTCTGGAACAAACGGTCGGACATCAATTTCGAGTCCCTGATTCTGGCGGGGAGCATTTTTCTGGGAATCAAAACGTACCTCGGGCCGGTTTACCTGGCCTATGGCCAGGCCCAGCGGGACCATTCGTCCATTTATCTCAATGTGGGCCAGCGGTTTTAAACGGCGTGAGACTCACTTGCTGAATTTACAAAGGAGGAAAACCGAATGCTTTTTAAAATCAAAACGGTTGTATTTGCAGTGGTCGTATCCGTGTTTCTAGCTTTTTCCGTTGCCGGGGCCTGCACCGGTCTGACGTTCACCGTTGGGGATGCGCGCGGAGACTTGTACGCTTTTCATGCGCGAACGATGGAGTTCGGGCCGGATGTGACCGGCTGGCGTCTGATTTCCGTTCCCAGGGGCTATTCCTTCAAAAGCTGCAAGATGGGCATTTGCGGAGACGGCGTTGCGGGGTTTGAGTGGAAGGCGCGATATCAGCACGTGGGCATGAGTCCGGCCCGGCCGGGACTGCCCGTTCTGGACGAGGTCGCGGACGGCATCAATGAGAAGGGACTGGCCTGTGGATGTTTCTATCACATGGGGTACGAGGAGTACAACGACAAACCCCGAAGCGACAAAGCGATTGCCAATACGGATTTCGTATCCTGGGTGCTGAGCAATTTCGCCACCGTGCGGGAGGTTCGCGACGCCCTGGAGCAGGGCAGGGTGGATGTCGCCCAGTTCACCTTAAAGATCAAAGGCAAACTTCTGTGCGAGCCGGGCACCTGCCCGCAGGCCCACTATGCCGTGTCGGACGAAACGGGATCTTCCATTGTCGTCGAGTTCAAGGCGGGAAAGGCAAAAATCTTCGACAGTGTCGGCGTCATCACCAACAATCCCGAGTATGACTGGCATACGACCAATCTGAAGAATTATATCGGGCTGCAGACGTTAAGCAGAGACAGCGCCGTCTTCAACGGCAGAACTTACGACAAACTGGGAAACGGAACCGGTTCCATCGGATTGCCGGGCGACTTCACGCCGCCGTCGCGGTTTGTCCGGGCCATGTTTTTTCTGAATTCGGCCATGCCGAAGGTTCAGACGGGGCCGGATGAGGCGATCGGCAGGGCTTTTCGGATTCTGAACCAGTTCGATATTCCCGAGGGGTCGATCGTTGCGGCGTCTCCGACCGGAAAAGGCCAGATTCAGGATTCGACGATGTGGACGGCGTTGGCGGATCTGAAGCGCAAACGGTATTATTATCACACTCAGGCGAGCAGAACCGTGCGAATGGTTGAGCTGAACCGACAGCCGAAAAACGTTCTTTCGGTCCAGGACCTTCCCGCTGAGGAATTGATTCTTGACGTATCAAATAAGTTTACACCGGCCGGCAAAACCCGCTGAAAAAAAAGGGGAGGAGGATCCCTGCTTTCGTCAGGAATCCTCCGCCCCGGATCTGCCGACGGACTAGTTTTTTTTCAGAATTTTCCCCCTTAAACTCAGGACGATTTCGGTCAGGGGAATTTTTCGGTTTGCCGCTTCCATGCCTTTTCGGACGATCATGGGCATGCCCGAGCAGCAGGGTACTTCCATGACGGCCACCGTAACGCTTTTGATGTCCGCCGTCCGGAAAATGTCGGCAAACTTTTGAACGTATTCCTGTACATCGTCGAATTTCGGACAGCCCATCATCACCACCCTGCCTTTCAATAGATTCCGGTGCAGCGAGGGGAAGGCGACCGCCGTGCAGTCCGCGAGGACCAGCAGGTCGGCCCCTTTCAGAAAGGGGGCTCCCGCCGGGATCAGTTTAATCTGAATCGGCCAGTGGGAAAGCGCAGATTCTTCCTCGGCGCTTTCAAAATGTTTCGGCTTGTTGGCCGCTTCACAGGCGATGGGTTTGTCAAAAATCTGAATGTGCGCGGCGGGACATCCGCACGGCATTGTTTCCGGTTCTTTTTTTGACAGATGCCTCCGGACAGCCTCTTCGTCAAACGGAGAAGCTTTACGCTCAACGATTTTCAGCGCACCCGTCGGACATTCTCCGATGCAGGCGCCCAGACCGTCGCAGAATGTTTCCGAAACGACTTTGGCCTTGCCGTCGATGATTTGCAGGGCGCCCTCATCGCAGCCGGTCACGCATTGGCCGCACCCGTCGCACAGCTCTTCGTCGATTTCAATGATTTTTCGCAGTGTCTTTTTCATAACGTTAATTCCCTTTCATCATGGCTTCAACATCCGTCTTCGGATCCGCAATCGGTCTGATGTTGAAATTCTCCACCAGCGCCTTGAGGATGTTCGGCGAGGCAAAGGCGGGCAGCGTCGGCCCGAGGCGGATTCCCTTGACGCCCAGGTGCAGCAGGGCCAGCAGCACCGCCACGGCTTTCTGCTCATACCAGGCGATGTCAAAGGAAATCGGCAGTTCGTTGATGTCGTTCAAACCGAAAACCTCTTTGAGCTTCAACGCGATCACCGCCAGCGAATAGCAGTCGTTGCACTGCCCGGCATCCAGCACCCTGGGGATCCCGCCGATGTCGCCCAGCGTAAGCTTGTTGTAGCGGTACTTGGCGCAGCCGGCGGTGAGGATGACCGTGTCCGCGGGGAGTTCCCGGGCCACATCGGTGTAATAGCCGCGGGATTTATGCCGACCGTCGCATCCGGCCATGACGATAAAGCGCTTGATGGCTCCGGATTTTACCGCAGCCACAACCTTGTCGGCCAGGGCCAGCACCTGATGGTGCCCGAAACCCGTCACCAGCTCGCCCTTTTCCAGCTCTTTCGGCGGAGCGCATTTTTTTGCCAGTGCGATGATTTCAGAGAAGTCTTTTGCCCCGCCTTTTACTCTGGGCGGAATATGCTTCACTCCGGGATAACCGACAACGCTGGCGGTGAAGATCCTGCCTTTGTAGGAATCCTTCACCGGAATCATACAGTTGGTCGTCATGAGGATGGGGCCGCTGAAGGATTCGAACTCCTCGTTCTGTTTCCACCAGGCGTTTCCGTAATTTCCAACGAAGTGAGCGTATTTCTTGAAAGCGGGGTAGCTGTTGGCGGGCAGCATCTCGCCGTGTGTGTAAACATCCACGCCGGTTCCTTCCGTCTGCTGCAGCAGTTCGTCGAGATCCTTGAGGTCGTGGCCGGAAATCAGAATGCCCGGATTGCCCCGCACGCCGATGTTGACTTTGGAGATTTCGGGATTGCCGTACGTCGAGGTGTTGGCCTTGTCCAGCAGGGCCATGGCGTTGACGGCGCATTCGCCCGCCCGCAGGACCAGCGCGACCATCTCCTCCACGCTCAGATCTCTGGTGGTGGAGATCAGCGCTTCCCGGATGAAATCATGAATTTTTTCGTCCTCGAAGTCCAGCACGGCGGCGTGCTGGGCGTATGCGGAAATTCCCTTGAGGCCATAGAGCAGAAGCATACGCAGCGAGCGCACATCCTCATTTTTTGTGGAAAGAACGCCGACGCCGGCCGCTTTCTTTTTAAATTCCTCCACATGGTCGGAATGCCACACGGCAGCGTCATGCAGGTCGGCGGGCAATGCCGCGCCGCAGGCTGCCTGAAGTTCGCCGCGAAGCCGGAGCGCCTCCCGGATCATTCCGATGATCCGTTCGCTGTCGAAGTTGGCATTGGTGATCGTGGCAAAAAGCGCTTCCATGATGAAGCGTCCGTATTTGGGATTCAGCGGCCCTTTTTCTTTAGCCTTGTCGGCAGTGATGGCCATGCCGCTCAATAGATAAATCAGCAGGTCCTGCAGATTGGATGTTTCCTCGGTTTTGCCGCAGACGCCTCTGACGGCGCAGCCTTCATTCTTGACGGTTTCCTGGCACTGATAACAAAACATGGGACACCTCCTGTGAAGATTCACGATGATTTTCCGCAAAGATACTGAAAATCGTTCCGGACATCCTTGATTTATGTTAAGTAAAGAAAAAATTTTTTACCGGGAGGCGCAACGGATGAACAAAATTCGGAATATTCTGATCCAAAGCCAGCTTTTTGGAGGACTTCCGGATGAGCATCTTGCGGAAATCGAAAGAATAGCGGTTTCCCGGCACTACGCCAAGGGGCAGGTCGTTTTCCATGACGGCGATGAAGGCATCGGCTTTTATCTGGTGGTCGCGGGGATCGTCAATGTTTACAAGCTTTCCCCTGATGGAAAGGAGCAGATCCTGCACATCGTCCGGGAGGGCGACACCATCGGCGCGGTTCCGGTTTTTTCCGGGAAGTCTTTTCCCGCCAACGCCCGCGCAGTGACCAAATGCCATCTTCTGTTTTTCAACAGAGATGCGTTTATTCGTCTGATTACGCATCAGCCGTCCCTCACGATGAATATCCTGGCCTTGCTGGCCGCACGACTGCGGGAGTTTACCGTCCAGGTGGAAAATCTGTCGCTCAAGGAAATCCCCGGCCGTCTGGCGTCCTGTCTTCTGGGCCTCGCGCGGGAGCAGGGAAACCGGGATCGGGTCGAACTCAACATTTCCAAGCTGCAGTTGGCCAGCCTGCTGGGCACCGGACCGGAATCGCTTTCCCGGGCCCTGGGCAGCATGAAAAGCAGGAAGCTGATCGAGGAAAAAGGGTCCACGATCCGGCTGGTGAACCGGGCGCTGCTGGAAGAACTTGCCGAAAAAGGAAAAAACACACGGTAAAACGCTCCCCCTCCGGCGGATGTGCCCCGGAGGAAGTTTTTCGCGTTTTTTCCGATGCCGGCTTTGAATGTCGTCGGGCTATTTGGGCAGCCAGCCGAGCCCTTTGGCATGCAGGCTCTGAATATAAAGCCGGTCGGCGGTTTCCGTCACGCCGGTGGTTTCCGGATACGCGCCGTCCGGATCCTGCAGGTCGGCCACGACCCGGCCGTCTTCCGTGAAGGCGAACACATGCCCGTACGCTTTGGGAACCGGCCACAGGGACCGCGGCAGACGCAGGATAATCTTTCGAAGAAATGGTTTGCTCCCCATTTGATCCAGATCGGGATTACGCGGTTTGGCAAAGCCCAGCCATATTTTTCCGTTCTGCCCCCGCATCAGATTGTCGGGAAAGCCGGGAAGATTGTCAAAAACAATCTTGGCCTGATCGCCGCCCGCCGCGATGTCCAGTTCCTTTGCATTTACGGAGATTTTCCAGACCCGGTATTTTCCCGTCTCGTTCACGAAAAGGTGCTGCTCGTCCTGGCTTAAGGCCAGGCCGTTGGCAAAGCAAAATCCTTTGGCGACAACGTGGGTGGATTTTTGCGCCGGATCATAGGCCAGGACTCGTCCGGTGGAGGACATCTCCATGATGTCGAGGAGGCTGGCTTCAAACGGTCCGCCCCATTCCCCGGGGGAAAAGCGCCTTGACGCATCGCTCAGATAGATCACGCCGGACCGGGCCACCACCACCGCGTCGGCATAGCGGATCGGGCTGCCGTTGACCGAACGGGTCAGAAGGGTGATCTGTCTTTGAGGGCTGACGGACAGCAGTCCCCGGATTGCGTCCGCGGCAATCAGATTCCCCGCTGCGTCAAAATCAAATCCCAGCACGCGACCGCCGGTGCGGATGAAAACCTCCCGTCCGCTGCCGTCCGGATTCATGCGCAGAATGTTTCCGCTTGCTACGGAGACGTACAGTTTTCCGTCCTTTCCGAGGACGATGTGCTCGGGGCCCTCTTCGGCGCCGAGGTCGATGAGGTTCAGATGGGACAATCCGGTGTTGACCGCGTGCGGTCCGGTATATCCGGCCGCCGCCGGCGCATTCCAGGCGACCGGCTCGATCGGCACGGGCCAGAAAAGGAAATACCCCGCGAGGATCACCAAAAGCGAGGCAATCGAAAAAAATATTTTTTTCATCAGGACCTCCTTCCGATAATACTTGTGTGACCGGTTGAATGATCAATAGGGTTAAAACGAAACTGCCGCGCCGCTCGGAGTCTTGGCAATGTCTTTGCAAAAGAAACGGGAATCAAAATGTTCAGCGTTCTCTCGGGTAGAATCCCATGGTCAACTCGTATACGCCTGACGAGAGCTGCTTTTCCATTTGAAAATTCATTCGTTCGAAAAGGCGGAGCATGGCTTTGTTTTCCGCCAGCACCGTGGCGGAAAATCCCAGCAGCCCGTCCCTTTTTGCGATTTCGGTGAGGTAATCGAGGAGCACGATGCCGATGCCGCGGTTCTGCCAGGCGTCGCCCACCAGGAAGGAGGCCGCGGCCGTGTGGGTGTCCGTGTCGATGATGTACTGACCCATGCCCACGATTTCTTCCATGCCCTGCCGCTCCTGGATGGCGAGCATCAGCATTTCTTTCGAGTAATCGATGATCACGTACTTTTGAAGGATGTTATGAGGCATGTGGACCATGTTGGTGAAAAAGCGCGTGTAGATGCTCTTGTCCGACAGCGAGTAGAGAAAGGCCTTGATGATTCCCTCGTCGCTGATTTTGACGGGGCGAAGGAAAAGCGGAAGGCCGGTCCGCGTGGAGCGGTAGGTTTCCAGATGCTCGGGATACACGCCCGTTGTTCCGGGGATAAACGCCTGGTCGCGGTAGATGAGGCCCCGCTCGCGCGCCTGTTCCACCAACCAGGGGCGGAATCTCGGGTGCGCGATGGAAATGAGAGCCATGGCGCGTTCCCTGATGTTTTTTCCGTGCAGGTAGGCCGTTCCGTATTCCGTGACCACATAATGGATGTCGCCGCGGGTGAGCGTGGCCGACGCGCCGGCGGAAAGGCAGGGGACGATGCGCGAGTGGGCCATGTCGACCGAGGTGGAGCGCAGGGCCAGAATGGACTTGCCGCCCGGCGCAAGCGCTGAGCCCCGCATGAAATCCGCCTGTCCTCCCACGCCGCTGTAAAAGATTCCGCCGATCGATTCCGCGGTAGACTGTCCCGTGAGATCGATTTCCAGCGCGGAGTTGATGGCGGTCATGTTGGTTTGCCGTCCGATGACAAAGAGGCTGTTGGTATAGTCGATCGGCCTGAACTCAAACGCCGGATTGTCATTCAGGTATTTGTAAGTGTCGCGGTTTCCCATGCAGAACGACGCGACGGTTTTTTTGCGGTCCAGGGATTTCTTCGCGTTGGTCACGACGCCTTTTTTCATGAGATCGATGATGCCGTCGGTGAGAAGCTCCGTGTGCACGCCCAAATCCCGCTTTCCCGAAAGATGGGCCAGAATGGCGTTGGGCATGGTTCCGTATCCCACCTGAATGGTGTCGCCGTCCTGCACGATGCGCGAGACATAGGTTCCGATCTTTTCGGTCACTTCGCCGGGTGGCTCGGGCGTGTATTCCAGGATGGGCTCGTCGTGGGGGAGGATGAAATCCACGTCGCGGATATCCACCATGGCATCGCCGCGAACGCGCGGCATGTGCCGGTTGACCTGCGCGATCACCAGCCGGGCCTGCTCCACGGCGGATTTGACGATGTCCACGCTCACGCCCAGGCTCATCAGGCCTTCTTCGTCCGGCTCTGAGAGCTGCACCAGTGCGACGTCGATGGTGATGATTCCGCGGCGAAAGAGGGAGGGGATTTCCGAAAGGAAGGTCGGCGTGTAGTCGGCCAGCCCTTCATTGACCATTTGTCGGGAACTGTCGCTGATAAAAAACGAATTATGGCGAAAGTTGATTTTGAACTTTTTGTTGGCGTAGGGCGCCACGCCAAGGGTCCAGATGTGAATGATCTGCGTTCCGTAAATGGTGTGGGGCGTGTTTTCTACGTAGCGGATGAGCGAGCCGAGCAGGTTCTGCGGTTCGCCGCACGCCGTGCCGATGAAGATGGAATTGCCGCGGCGGATGCATTTGAAAAGGTCTTTTTCAGGGACGAATTTTTCCGGGTAGCGCTTTTTGAATTTTTCAAGATGGTCTTCCCGCCCTGCAGGCATGGCCGTTCCCCCGTTGCTTTCCCGTCTCCAGGTCCTGCGGGACCGGCCGGCCTTGCGTTCGGCCGTTCGTTTCGCGCCCGGGATCGGCCTTTGCCGATTTGCCCAAAACACGATGAAATTACGGGAGAGCTTTCCTTTGCCCGGGAACTATAGAAAGTCCCGTTTTGTATGTCAAGAAGAACTTGACTCGTTTCCCGGTAAAAGCGGCGGCCGGATTTGAGGCGCTGTTCAGGAAGTGGGCCTGCGGGATTGTCTGTTGTATGGAAGTGAAAATCATGTTAGAAAAAAACCGGTCAATGAGTCCGGTATGAGAAAGGCAAAAGGAGGCGCTTGATGTTCCAGATTGTAAAATATGAAACATACAAGGATCAGCAGATTATCTTTAAAGAGGGAACATTTGGCGACTGGATGTATGTCATTGAAGAGGGGGCCGTGGAAATCTCCCGGATCGTTGATGGAAAAAAGATCGTTATCACCGTCCTGAAAGCGGGAGAAATCATCGGGGAGGTGGCCTATATTTCCAAAGAGGGGCGTTCCGCGACGGCAACCGCAGTGGGCAAAACAACGATCGGAGTGATCGACCGGGAATTTTTTGACAGAGAGTTCAATGGAATCTCCAGTGATTTCCAGATGATCCTGAAATCCATGGCCCAGCGCCTGAGAGAAACGACCCATCAACTGATGAAACTTCAAAACCAGGTCAAAAAACAGCACCCCCCCTTTACTGTTTGATCATTCCAGCAGGATTCCCGGCCTCATTGTAAAGCCGCGCAGGAAGTCAAAAACAGGCATTCTTTTCTTTCCGGCCAGCTGAACCTCTTTCAAAACAACATAGCCGTCGGAGGCCGCCACGGGCAATCCTTCGGGAGTGGCCGCGGCGACAAAACCGGGCGGTTCCTGCGGCGAACCCGGGCCTGCGGCGGCGGTAAAAATTTTCAGGTCCCGCCCCTCCAGGAGCGCATAGGCCGCGGGCGACGGATTCAGGCCGCGGATCAGATTAACAATGTCGCCTGCGGAATGACGCCAGCGAATTCTGCCGGTTTCCCGGTTCAGGCGGGGGGCGAAGGTTGCGCGGGAGGGATCCTGCTTTTGTCTTCGGGCGGCGCCGGAGACGACCTGATCAATCGTTCGAACGAGCAGCGCCGCGCCCTGAAGAGCGAGCCGGTCATGCAGTTCACCGTAAGTCTCCATTCGGCCGATGGGCGTTTGCTCCTGGGTCAGGATATCGCCGGAATCCATTCCTTCATCCATCAGCATAATGGTTACGCCGGTTTGTTTTTCACCCCGAATGATGCTCCAGTTGATCGGCGCCGCTCCCCGGTAGGCGGGCAGAAGGGAAGGGTGAATGTTCAGGCAACCGAGCGGCGGGAAGTCAAGGACGGCTTTGGGCAGAATCTGTCCGAAAGCCGCCACAACCACCAGATCCGGGCGGGCTGTGCCCAGGACTTCCAGAAAAGACGGGTCTTTCACGCTTGCCGGCTGCAAAACCGTGAGGCCGAATTTTTGCGCCATTTGCTTCACGGGCGGAACGGTTTCCTTTTTTCCCCTTCCCGCAGGGCGGTCCGGCTGGGTGACGACCGCGGCGATCGGGTAGCCGCTGCCGTAAAGCATTTCCAGCGCCGGCAGAGCAAAAGCCGGAGTGCCCATGAAGAGAATGCGAGGTTTTGTCGCCATGTCGGGTCCTTGTTGTTTTCGTGATCCTATATGGAATTGTGGGGTTTGTGTCAAGAATTACCCGTGACCGGCGGTTTTATGGCATTTTCCTGTTGTCAATTTTAATTTCATGCTTTATATTAAATTCAACGAAACAATTCTCATGACCAGTGGATCTTTCAAGAAAGGAGATGAAGCATGAAGACATACGCCATTAAGTATGTGGAGTTGGCCGAGCAGCATGCGGGAAGAATGGCCAAAAGATGGGCAATGGACGTCCAAAACAATGTCCGGACGAAAAGATACAAAAACCTGGATGAAGAAAGCATCATTAATCAGGGCGTCAAGTTCTACCACAATTTCAGTAAAATGTTTGCCGAGGAAAAAATCAGCGAAGCCACCCTGAAATATTTTCGCACGTATGCCCAGGAAAGTTTTGCCATGGGGATTCCCATGGATGAGGCGGTCTATGCATTGATTCTTTTAAGAAGACATACCTGGCTTTATGCGGAGTTCCAGACCATCTTCAGCTCCGGCATCGATCAGCGGCAAGCCCTGGATACCCTGAGCCGAACGATCCTGATTTTTGACTACGCGATTTATGAAGTGACCAAGGAATATCAGGCATTGATGAAAAAGGGAAAAGACAAAAAATAACACGCCCCCTTACCCGTAAAGGATGCAAGAGAGGAGAAAGGATTATGGCAGAATATATTAAGCTGCTGGATGTGCTGGAAGCCAATATTGATGAAATCGCGGCGCACTGGGCCGCTGATGTCAAGAAAAATAAACGAACGGTTCATTATAAGGACATTCCCGATGAGAAGCTTGAACTGCAGGCCATTAAATTCTACAGCCAGCTGCGGAATATGATCGTTGCCCCCAACCGTCTGGACAAAGCGCAGGAATTCTTCATGCACTACGCGAGAACCTGCTACGAAATGGGTGTTCCACTGCATGAATCCATCTACGCCCTGAACATGATGCGCCGCCATATGTGGCTCTACGCGGAATTTCAGGCGATTTTTATCAACGCCATCGAGCATAATCAGGCCATCGACTCCGTGATGCGGATTATGCTGCTTATCGATTACGCGGTGTATGAAATCACACAATACTATCAGGATCGCATTCGGCTGGAGGCCAAACAGCAGAGTTAGCGTCCTGCGGGGCAGACTGATTTGAACGGACTCAACCGACGGCAGCGGATGTTTCGCTGCCGTTTTTGTGTGTTCCCTTCACATGAAATTTTCCGGGTCCACATCCACCGTGATTTTTACCGTGCTCGTGGCGTGCTTCTTCAGAAGCCGGGCGGCCAGGGAATGCATCCGCCGGTTGTCCCTTCCCTTGATCATCATCTGCTGGCGGTGCTCTCCCCGGATTTTCGCCAGCGGCGATTGGGCCGGGCCGATGATCTCCACGATGTTTTCAAGCCCGGCGCAAAGCGCCCGGGCGTCGCGTCCCAGCTCCCGCGCCGTTTCGTCAAGGGAGGCCTGCTTTGCCGAGGACAGGCGGAGGTTGATGATGTGTCCGAAGGGCGGGTACTTCAGCGCTTTCCGAAACTCGATTTCCTCTTCGTAAAAAGATAAATAGTTGTGGCCGCGCGCGTGACGCAGCGCGTAATGCGCGGGGTTGAAGGTCTGAATGATGACGCGCCCCGCCGTCCGTCCTCTTCCGCCCCGCCCCGCCACCTGCGTCAGCATTTGAAACGTTTTTTCCGCGGCGCGGAAGTCCGGCATATTCAGCGATGTATCGGCGGAGACAACGCCCACCAGGGTGATGGACGGAAAATCGTGCCCCTTGGCGACCATCTGCGTCCCCACCAGGATATCGATTTCGCCGCGTTCCAGCGCGGCCAGAATCTTTTCCTGCGACCCGCGGCGCGTCGTCGTGTCGGAATCCATGCGGCTGATGCGCGCCTTCGAAAACAGGCTTTGCAGTTCGGCCTCCAGTTTCTGCGTGCCCGCGCCGTAGTTGAGGATCCGGCCGCCGCCGCACCGGGGGCAGAGCGGCACGGCCCTGCGGCTGTAATCGCAGTAGTGGCATTTTACGACATTTTCCGCCGGATGGCTTTTCAGGGAAACCGCGCAGTTGGGGCAGGAAAAGGTGTAGCCGCAGTCGGCGCAGACCAGAAATGTATCGAATCCGCGCTTGTTGAGAAAAAGAAGCGCCTGCTCCCCGCGGTTCAGGGTGCTCCGAAGCGCCGCGACCAGCGCATCGGAGAGAATCGGCGATTTGCCGCCGGTTCCCTTTTGCATTTTCATGTCCACGACGTCGATGCGCGGCAGCGGCTGGCGGTTGACCCTTTGGGCCAATTCCAGGTGCGCGTATTTTCCGGCGCGGGCATTGAAGAAGGTGCGCACGCCCGGCGTCGCTGAACCGAGCACGCAGACGGCGTTTGCGAAACGGGCTTTGACGACGGCCAGGTCGCGGGCGTTGTAGCAGAGCCGTTCGTCCTGCTTGTACGAGGGGTCGTGCTCCTCATCCACAATGATGATTTTCAGGTTCGGCAGCGGAGCAAACAGCGCCGAGCGCGCGCCGATCACCAGCTGAATCCGGCCCCTCCGGATCTGGCGCCACTGGTCGTAGCGGACGCTCTCGGCGATGCCGCTGTGCATCACGGCGATTTTGTCCGGGTCAAACCGCCCGGTGATCCGGGAAATCAACTGCGGCGTGAGGGAAATTTCCGGGACCAGATAAATGGCCGTGCCTCCCGCCTTCAGCGCCTGCTCGACGGCGCAAAGATACACTTCCGTTTTGCCGCTGCCCGTCACGCCGTGCAGCAGGACCGGATGAAACGACGCGCTTGCGATAAATTGCTGAAGAGTTTCCAGGGCTTTCTCTTGCTCTTCATTGAGCACAAAATCCGGACGGGGGGTGGCGAGGGCGGATTCCATCGGGGCTCTGCGGATAAATTCCTCGTCGCTGATGCAGACGACGCCTTTCTCCAGAAGCCTTTTGACGACGGCGGCGGTCGTTGCGGTTTTCTCCATCAGCGCGCGGAGCCGGGTCGGCCCTTCTTTTTTCAGGCAATCGGCGACGATCTGCTGCCGGGGCGTCAGCTTCAGCGGATCGGCATCCGGTTCATTGAGCCGGATGATCTTTTGCGTACGGATGCCCAGCTGCTTTTTTTCCTTTTCCACCACATGAACCAGGCCGGCCACCTGGAGGCTGCGGGCGATCGAAGCCGCGTTTTTCAGATTGGATTTTCGGATCAGATCATGGAAAGCCAGGCCGCCGGGATATGAATGCAGGATGTCCAGAAGCTTTTTCTGCGCGGGGGTCGGCCTCGCGTCGGGAGCGGCGGGCGCGGGAATCAACCAGCGAAGCTCTTTTCTTTCCGATCCCGCGGGAATCAGCTCGGCCAGTGTTTTTCCCAGCGGATAGATGAAATAGCCGGAAATCCACTGATAAAATTTCAGGTCCTCCGCGTCGAACAGCGCCTCTTCGTCGAGGACGGCGACGATTGATTTGGCATCTTTGAGCTTGCAGTCGGCTAATATTTCAACAACAAATCCGGTTCGTTTTCTGAGGCCGAACGGCGCAAAAACGCGTTTGCCGATCCCGACGGCGCTCTGAAGATGGGCCGGAACTTCATAGGTGAAGAGTTTATCGGCCGGAATGTTGACGGCGACGCTAACGAACATGGGCCTTGTTACCACTTTTGCCGGAAAAAGAAAATATCGGATGAAAAAACCGGCCATAAAAAAAGCCCCGACTTGGCGGGGCTTTTTGGATTCCGGTCCGGTCTTTATTCGCCTTTGAGCTTTTCCATTTTTTCCTGCTTGGTTTTGCAGTCGATGCATTCGGTCGTGACGGGTCTGGCCAGCAGTCTTTTTTCGGAAATCGGGCCGCCGCAGGATTCACAGACGCCGTAAACGCCGTCGTCGATTCTTTTGATGGCTTCCTGCATTTTGACGATGAGTTTGCGCTCGCGGTCGCGGATGCGCAGCTCAAAATTGCGGTCGGATTCCAGAGAGGCGCGGTCGTTGGGATCCGGGAAATTTTCCTTGCCGCTGGTCATTTCCGAGACGGTTTTCCCCGCCTCGTTGAGCAGTTCATTGATTTTTTGAGTCAGCAGTTTGCGGAAGGCTTCGAGCTTTTCCGGCTTTAAAGTCGTTTGTTTTTCCAAGGCCGCCACTCCTTTACCTGTAATATTTGGACGATCCTTTTACCTAATGGCAGGTGGTTTGTAAAGCAAAAAAATCATGCATAAAAACCCCGAAAAAAACCGCCATCCGGCATACCCACCCGCCCGTTTCGCCTTCATTTTTCCAGTCCATAGACCGCCATGACCTTGTCCACGATGTTGGTCGTGGACTTACCCGCAACTTCCGGAATGATCTCAACCCGTCCACCCCACTGACGGATTTCTTTGCGGCCGACGACTTGCTCTTCGGCCCAGTCGCCGCCTTTAATCAAAACATCGGGCTTCAGCAGGCAAATCAGCTCCAGAGGGGTCGGTTCTGAAAATATCGTTATAAAATCAATGCATTCCAAAGAGGCAAGGACTTCGGCTCTCTCCTTTTCGGGGACCAGCGGCCTTTTGGGCCCCTTGATGGTCTGCACGGAAGAGTCGCTGTTGAGCGCCAGAACCAGAACATCAGCCGTTTTTCTGGCTTCCTTCAGGTAACGGACATGACCTACGTGAAGAATATCAAAGCAGCCGTTGGTAAAAGCGATCTTTTTTCCCTCTTTGCGCAGCAGGTCCAGATTTTCCTTTAAGGCGGTTCTGTCCAGAATCTTGTCCATGATGACTCCTTTCCTGACCAGGCGGAAAACCATTTCTATAAGGTTGATCTCTTCAGGGCGCCGGTTGCCGCGGGTAGTCCATCAGAGATTAAAGGACTCTGGCTGCCGTCATCGCCGCGACCCGTTTCGCGCCTGCCTCAACCAGCGTTTTGGCGCATTCGTTGAGGGTGGCCCCTGTCGTGTAAACATCATCCACCAGCAGGAAACTCCCGCCGCGGATCTTGTCCGGATGATTTGCGGCAAAAGCGCCGGAAATGTTTTTATCCCGCTGGCTTTTGTTCAATCCTGTTTGCGTTAAAGTAAATCTTCGCCTTTTTAGCAAGGAAAAATCGACGGCGACGCCATGTTTTTTGCCCAAAGCGCGCGCCAGAACCAGCGATTGGTTAAACCGTCTTTCCCGCAGCCGTCTGATATGCAAAGGCACGGGAATCATCGCGTCAAAAGCGCTGAAATCGATTCCGGCAAAATCAAAATCGGCCAGAAGACCTGCCAGCGCCGCGCCTGCCGTCAGGTCCCGTCCGTATTTGAACCGGTGGATTGCATCGAGGATGATTCCCTCATAGGCAACAGCGGCGCGGGCAAAATCGAACCAGTGAGGATGTTCCATGCATGAACCGCACAGGTGGTTTCCGGCGGACGAGTCGGGAAATGTTACCCCGCAGACCGGACAGAGGCTTCCGTCAAGAAAGGTGATCCGGCAAAAACAATCGGCGCAGAAGAACTCCGGGCGGCCGGTGGGAAGAACGCACGAGCAGGCCAGACAGATTCTCGGGAAAAAAGCATCGGAAATTTGAGAGAGAAACTCACGAAAAATCAAGCCATATCCTTGTTTAATCTCTTGATTTCCGTTGCGTTTTCATCAATCTCCATCCGCGGCGCGTCCCACAGGTTTTCCAGATCGTAGAATGAGCGGGTGGCTTCCTGAAAGATGGAGATCACCACATCGTCATAATCCAGCAGGATCCATTCGGCATTGGTCTCGCCTTCCACGCCCAGCGGACGGATGCCCTCTTTTTTCAGATATTCCTGAACCGCGGAGGAAACGGCCTGAACCTGCCGGTCGGTTATCCCAGAGCAGATGAGCATGTAGTCCGTAAAGGAAGAAATCTCCCGAACATTCAAGGCTACGATATTTTTAGCCTTTTTCTGTAAAACCGCGTTGATGCACAGCATCAGCCGCCGGGCGGATTCATTCTTTTTGAAGGGCAAAGGATCCTCCTGATGCATAGGTTTATAGGCTGAAGTTCGAAGACTGAAGGCAAAGAGATGAGGCGCGTATCGCGCCGTCATTCAGAGAGATTTGAATAACGGCCGTTTTTGTCATTTCGACCGAAGGGAGAAATCTTGAACAAACGGCCATCCTTAAGATTTCTCGTCGCTCACGCTCCTCGAAATGACATTTTTCAAAGCTCTCTCAGAAATGTTAAATGCCGAAGGCGCACCCCGTAGGCCTTCAGCCTTCAACCTTCGGTCTTCAGTCTGTTTCTATATGTCACAAATGCAAAAACTTGACAATACAGCTTTTTAATATCGTGCGAGGCTCGCGTGACAGCAGGTGATCAGCCCTGCTTCAAAGGCGCGCCTGAAGGTACGCACTACAACAATTTCATTCGGGTTGTGAAAAAAAAATGACTATGGTAAATCAACGATCCCTGTCGATAGAGAAAGGAATCGCAAATGCTTCAGATCATCCGGAAGGTTCATGTCCACATGCCTTATTCCCTGCTGCCTCAGCATCTGCCGATGGTTCTGGAGAAGAAGCTCAATCCGGAAATCTATTTCAGCCACGTTGCGCTGCAGTCGCTGGATAAAAATCAGTGCGCCGGCGTTGCCCGGGCGCTCGGAGATGCCGGATTAAAAGTGACGTTTCATGCCCCTTTTATGGACTTGCGGCCCGGTGCGCTGGATGACAAGATTCGCCAGGCCAGCCTGGACCGGATCCGGCAGGTGTTTGATCTGATCCCCCTTTTTCAGCCACTGAAAATTATTTGCCATCCGTCCTTTGATCAGCGCTATTATGTGTCCTGCGATGATCTGTGGCTGGAAAACAGCGTTTGTTTCTGGCGGCAGCTCATCCCCCAGGCCGAAGACGGAGGGGCAATCATCGCACTGGAAAACGTTTACGAAAGGGAGCCCGGCATCCTGCGCCGCCTGCTGGAAACGCTGAATTCCAATGGCGTTTGCTTTTGCTTCGACACGGGTCACTTCAATGTTTTTGCCCGGGCGCCCCTGGAGGACTGGATGGAACAGTTGGGTCGTTTCATCGGTCATTTGCATCTCCATGATAATTTTGGAAAATTCGATGAGCATTTGCCGGTGGGAAACGCCACGTTTCCCTTTGAACGGTTTTTTGCCGCACTGAAAGATCTGAATGTCAGACCGACGATCACGCTGGAGGCGCACGCCCAGGAGCACCTCTGGCAGTCCCTGGAAAATTTGCAAAAGACGTCGTATCTGGACGGTCTGAATCTCTGAGCAGGAGAGAAGGATGTTTTCGTATCTGGTCAAGAGAGTCCTTTTCATGATCCCGCTTCTGCTGGGCATCACGATCATCTGCTTTTTTGTGATGCGCCTGGCGCCCGGCTCCCCCACGGACCTGCAGACGCAGATGAATCCGAAGGCGTCGGCGGAAATGCGCCAGCGCCTGATGAGCCTCTATGAACTGGATAAGCCCGTTTATGTTCAATACGCATCCTGGCTCACGAAGCTGGCCCGCGGCGATCTGGGAACATCCTTTTCATCCGACCACCGGCCGGTGGCCGACAAGATTCTGGAGCGTTTGCCGATTACGATTGCCATTAATCTGCTGTCGCTGATCATTATCATTGCGGTGGCCGTGCCGATCGGCGTTTTGTCGGCGGTCCATCAGGACTCGCTTTTCGACAAAGTGATGTCCGTGATCGTTTTTATCGGTTTTGCCGCGCCGACCTTCTGGCTGGCCCTGCTTTTGATGATTTTTTTCGGCATCCATCTGGGCTGGCTGCCGATTTCCGGTTTGCGGTCCCTCAATTATGAATACCTGAGCGCCTGGGAACAGTTGGTCGATCTGGCGGCGCATCTCGTTTTGCCGGTGTTTATTTCGGCTTTCGGCGGCCTGGCGGGGCTTTCCCGCTACATGCGGGCCAATATGCTGGAAGTAATCCGGCAGGATTATATTCTGACGGCGCGCGCCAAGGGATTAAGCGAGCGGCAGGTGATTTACAAGCATGCCCTGCGCAACGCGCTCCTGCCGGCGATTACCATTCTGGGATTGTCCATCCCCGGCCTCATCGGCGGCAGCGTCATCTTTGAAACGATTTTCGCGATTCCGGGCATGGGGCAGTTGTTCTATATGTCGGTGATGGCGCGCGATTATCCGACCGTGATGGGGATCCTGTTGATTGGCGCGGTTTTGACGCTGGTGGGGAATCTGATTGCGGATGTGTCCTACGCGGCGGCGGATCCCCGCATCAGGATCTCCTGAGGGCTTTGTGATGGGCTTCTGGGAAATGTTTTATAAGAACAAACTGGCGCTGACCGGCTGCGCCATTGTGGTTCTGCTGTTTGTTGTTTCACTGCTGGCCCCCTGGATTTCGCCCTGCGATCCGGGGGCGATCGATCTGCAGAATGTTCTGGCGCCTCCGTCGGGCGAGCACTGGTTCGGCACGGACCAATTGGGCCGCGATGTTCTTTCCCGGATGATCTGGGGCGCGCGTATTTCCCTGAAAGTCGGCTTTGTCGCCACGGGGCTGGCCATTCTCATCGGCATGATTCTGGGCGCCGTCGCGGGTTATTACGGCGGCTGGATCGACGCGGTGATCATGCGCTTTGTGGATGTCATGCTCTGCTTTCCCGCTTTCTTTCTGATCCTGGCGGTGATTGCCTTCCTGGAGCCCTCCATCTGGAACATTATGATCGTGATCGGGCTGACGGGCTGGATGGGGGTGACCCGTCTGGTGCGGGCGGATTTCATTTCGCTTCGCGAGCGGGATTTCGTTCGAGCGGCCCGGGCCATCGGCGCAAATGACGCAAGGATCATTTTTCTGCACATTCTGCCCAACGCGCTGGCATCCATACTGGTGGCCGCCACCCTGGGCATTGCCGGGGCAATCCTGACGGAGTCGGCGCTGAGCTTTCTGGGCATCGGCGTGCAGCCGCCGACGCCCAGTTGGGGGAATATTCTGACGGCGGGCAAAGACAATATCGATATTGCCTGGTGGTTGTCGCTGTACCCGGGGCTGGCCATTCTCGTCACGGTGGTCGGCTATAATCTGCTGGGCGAAGGGATCCGTGACGCGTCCGATCCGCGATTGAAAAGATGACCGGCCCGGTCCGTTGTCCCGAATGCCGGGGGCTTGATTATGTCTGCAAAATGTAATAGGAGACCGCAACGGTCGCGGATGGTATGACCGTGTAACGTTGCCGAACTGTTCAGGAGGATCGAAATGTCCAAAAGAGTAAACCCGGAATTGTTGAAAATTGACCGCAGAATCATTGCGCGCAAGCTGCTGATCGGAGAGTTGTCGGAAAAAGATCTGTCCAGCCTTTTAAAAAAGCTTCCCGATGTTTCGGAGAACGCCGAAGAAATTCAGATTTCGTCCAGCGAAAAGTAGTTATGCTGATCGATTCCCATGCCCACCTGGAGATGAAGGAGTTCGATCCCGATCGATCCGGCGTGATTGAACGCGCCCGGGCGGCGGGCGTTGACTGTATCGTGACGGTGGGAACCAATCCGGACTTGAGCCGCAAGGCGCTGTCCATTGCCCGCCGGTATGAAAACATTTATTCAACCGTCGGCATCCATCCCCATGATGCGGCCGGAGCCGATGATTCGTCGCTGGACGCCCTGAAGAAGCTGGCGCAGGACCCGAAGGTGGTCGCCTGCGGCGAGATCGGCCTGGATTATTTTCGCAATCTTTCCCCACGTGAAAAACAGACGGAAATGTTTGCCAAACAGCTGGATTTGGCCGGTGAGCTGAACCTGCCGGTGATCATCCATGACCGAGAAGCGCATGATCAGACGATGCGAATGGTGAAAGCCTCCGGCATCCGCTCGGGGGTCTTTCACTGTTTTTCCGGCGACTGGGCCATGGCCAGGCAGTGCATCGATCTCGGTTTTTATATTTCCGTGCCCGGCGTTGTCACCTTTGACAAGTCCAAAGTGCTGCAGGAGGTTGTCCGGCAGGCGCCGATCGATTGGATGCTTCTGGAAACGGACTGTCCCTATCTTGCGCCCGTTCCCCATCGCGGTAAGAGAAACGAGCCGTCTTTTCTTGTCCATACCGCGCGGAAAGTCGCTGAAATCAAAGGCCTTGCCTGGGAGGACGTGGCGAGAACCGCGTCGGTCAACACCCGTCGACTTTTCCGTATCGCAGGCCCGGTTTCTAAATAGCGCGGGAGAAATTCTTCAAAATCTGCTAAATGCTCTTGTTATGACCGATCCATCCGTGACATCAAAGAAAAAGGCGGTGGTGCTGCTCTCCGGCGGCGTGGATTCCGCCACTACGATGGCGATAGCGCGGAGCATGGGCTTTAACGTATATGCCTTGAGCTTCCGGTACGGTCAACGGCACATGGTTGAACTGGAAGCGGCCGCGCGCGTTGCCCGTGGAAACCGTGTGGTTGAGCACCTGACGGTCGATATCGATCTGCGGCGCATCGGCGGGTCGGCTCTGACGGCGGACATCGCCGTTCCTAAACATGGGTCGGTTGAGGAACTGGGGGGAAACATCCCCATGACCTATGTTCCGGCCAGAAACACCATCTTCCTGTCTTACGCCCTGGCCTGGGCGGAGGTGATCGGGTCTTCCGATATTTTCATCGGCGTCAATGCTCTGGACTACAGCGGCTATCCGGACTGCCGGCCTGAATATATCGAGGCATATGAACACATGGCCAACCTGGCGACGCGGGCGGGTGTGGAAGGCGGACAAAAATTGCGGATTCACGCGCCGCTGATTGCCTGGAGCAAAGCGCAAATTATCAAAAGAGGCATGGAGCTGGGCGTCGATTATTCGCTGACGCACAGTTGCTACGATCCGGATGCGGAAGGCAAGTCCTGCGGCCGGTGCGATTCCTGCCTGCTTCGGCTGAAAGGGTTTCGAGAGGCGGGGCTTGCGGATACTGTTGTTTATAGACTGAAGACTGAAGACTGAAGGAAAGCCACCTGATGCCCTAAAGGGTGTGCGAGGTGGCGTAACAGGTACAGAGTTATAAAAACGAAGATACAGAGTTAAATCTGACAAGGTTTGAAGGCTTTTTGCCTTCGGTCTTCAGCCTTCAGACTAAAGGACTTATGTATTCCATCAAAGAAATCTTCTATTCCATTCAGGGTGAGGGATACCACGCGGGCCGTCCCGTTGTGCTTTGCCGTTTTTCGGGGTGCAATCTGTGGTCGGGCAGGGAAGAAGAACGTTCCAAATCGATTTGCAAATTTTGCGACACCGACTTTGTCGGGACGGACGGCATCAACGGAGGCGTCTATCGATCCTCTGCCGAACTGGCGCACAGGATCTCCCTGACCTGGCCGGTCAGAAAAAATAAGTCCGTTCGTCCTTTTGTGGTCTGCACGGGCGGCGAGCCTCTGTTGCAGCTGGATCACGCGCTGATCAGCGATTTGCATGAGGAAGGCTTTGCCATTGCCGTGGAAACCAACGGCACGATCCCCGCGCCCGCCGGGATCGACTGGCTCTGCGTCAGTCCGAAAGCCGGCACTCCACTGAAGCAAACGGCCGGGGACGAACTAAAACTGATTTTTCCGCAGGCGGGCGCCGAACCGCACCGGTACGCGCGTTTGGCGTTCCGGCATTTTTTTCTGCAGCCGATGGATGGTCCGGACAGGGAAGAAGCCACCAGGCTGGCGCTGGCATATGTTTTGGCGCACCCCCGGTGGCGCATCAGCCTGCAGTTGCATAAAATCCTGGGGGTTCGATAAGCATGATGGAAATCTTTAAAGTCTTTACATTCGACGCGGCGCACTGGCTCCCCCGCGTGCCCGAGGGCCACAAATGCGCGAAGATGCACGGCCATTCTTTTCGTGTCGAAATTCACATCCGGGGGAAAGCCGGTTCGGACAGCGGTTGGGTCACGGATTTTGCCGAGATCGCCGCCGCTTTTGAACCGCTCCTGGAGCAGCTGGATCATAAAAATTTAAACCGGATCGAGGGTCTGGAAAATCCCACCTCGGAAAATCTTTGCCGCTGGATCTGGGTGCGTCTGAAACCCGTCCTGCCGCAGTTGTCCCGGATTGTCCTTCAGGAAAGTCCGGAATCCGGGTGCATTTACGAAGGGGAAGATGAAGCGCAGCAGTGAATTTAATCCGTTGCTTTTTAACGGTGAATGTACTACTTTTTCCCCGCGGGGTGCCGCGATTTCGAGAGCTTTGAAAAATGTCATTTCGAGAAGTGTGAGCGACGAGAAATCTTCATGACGGCCGTTTGTTCAAGATTTCTCCCTTCGGTCGAAATGACAAAAATGGCCGTTATTCAAAGCTCTCATTTCAAGTCGCGGCTGAGAATATACCCTTTGAACCTGACCCGGATAATGCCGGCGTAGGGAGTGGCGGCATCTATTCATTCATCAAGAGCCATGTCCTTTGCAGGCAAAAGGGTATGGTTTTTTTATTTTGGATGATCCATGATTCAGAACATTGTTATTGTCAGCGGGGGGCGTCTCGGAAACGTGGATTTTTTTCGCAGGAAATTGAACCAGACGGGCGATTTCCTGCTGATCTGCTGCGACGGAGGCGCGCGCCATCTGGCGGGCACCGGGCTGGCGCCGGATGTTCTGATCGGCGACATGGATTCTCTCTTATTGGAACAACTGGAGCTTTATGAACAACAGGGCGTGAAAGTAATCCGTTATCCGGCCGGCAAGGACTTTACCGATACGGCGCTGGCCCTGGATTACGCCCTGGGACTGGAGCCGCAGAGGATTCAGATCTGGGGAGCGCTGGGCGGAAGAGTCGATCACGCCCTGGCCAATTTGTTTTTGCTGGTCCGGGCCAAAGAAGCGGGCATCGCCGCCTGCCTGCTGGATGAATACGGTGAAACTTTTGTGCCCGTTCATGAGGCGGTCTTTGAAAATGCGGAAGGCTGTCTCTTGTCCCTCCTGGCGCTTTCTTCCCGCGTGGAAGGCGTCACGCTGGAGGGATTCGCTTATCCACTGGAAGAAGGAACGCTCGAACTTTCCGAATCCCGCGGCGTGAGCAACATCATTGTCGCCAAACGGGCCCGCATTCATGTCCGCTCGGGTCATCTGCTGGTTGTCCGTTACTGGCAAAAAGATGTCTTTCCGGAGGCGGACTGAATGGGGAAGCCGATACGGGTTTTATGCATTGGCGGATCAGACTCCGGAGGCGGAGCGGGAATTGGTGCGGACCTGAAAGCGGTTCATGCCTGCGGTTGTTATGCGGTATTCGCCGTGGCCGCGGTGACCGCGCAAAATTCACGGGGGGTGCAGTCTGTTTTTCCGGTGCCGCCGAAATGGATTGCGGCGCAGCTGGATTCGGTGCTGGGGGATATCGGCGCGGATGCGGTCAAAACCGGCATGCTCATGACCCCGCAGGCGGTGGATGCTGTTGCGAAAAAGATTGAGCAGTACCGGCTCAAAAATGTCGTGGTGGATCCGGTGATGATCGCCAAGGGCGGACGCGCCCTGATGACAAACCGGGCAAGGCAGACGCTGGTGAAAAAGCTGCTTCCGCTGGCGGACGTTGTGACGCCGAATATTCCCGAAGCTGAGTTTTTGTCGCGCATGAAAATCCGTTCCGTGGAGGACATGAAAGAAGCCGCCGCCGTCATTTTGGATCTGGGGGTGAAAAAAGTGGTGGTCAAGGGGGGGCATCTCCCCGGGAGAAGGCCGGAAGGCAGCGTGGATATTCTCTATGACGGCAAGCAATATAACGAGTATGCGGCAAAATGGATACGAACCAACAATACCCATGGGACCGGCTGCACCTTTGCTTCGATTCTGGCGTCCCATCTCGCGCGGGGCGAAAACATTTATCACGCCGTGGCGCAGGCGAAAATCATGACGGCGCAGGCTATTCAATATTCACTGCCCCTGGGGAGAGGTCATGGTCCGGTGAACCTTTTGGGCATATGGCAGGAAAAGGTAAGGAGAAAAAAGCAATGACACAGTTGGAAAAAGCCCGTCAGGGCGTGATTACCGGGGAGATGACGCTCAGCGCGGTTCAGGAAGGCGTTTCGCCGGAGTACATTCGTCAGGGGATCGCTGACGGGACCATCGTGATCTGCCGTAACGTGAACCATACGTCCATCAAACCCCTGGCGATAGGGCTTGGGTTGCGCACCAAGGTCAACGCCAATATCGGAACGTCCAAAGACCATAATGATTTGAATCTGGAGCTGGAGAAGTTATCCGTGGCGATTGCGGCAGGGGCGGATGCCGTGATGGATCTGTCCACGGGCGGCCATTTGGCGGACATTCGCAAAGCCGTTATGGAAAAATCCACGGTCGCCATCGGCACGGTGCCGATTTATCAGGCGGCGGTAAAGATGCTCGGAGAGAAAAAAGCGATTTCCGATATGACGTCGGATGACCTGTTTGCGGTGATCGAAGAAAACGGCCGGGACGGCGTCGATTTTATCACCGTGCATTGCGGAGTGACCCGCCAAAGCGTGGCCGCCGTGGAGGCGCAGGGCAGGGTGCTGGGCATCGTCAGCCGGGGCGGTTCGATGACGGCCAACTGGATGCGCTGCAACGGCCGGGAAAACCCTCTGTACGAGGAATATGACCGGCTTCTGGACGTCGCGCGCCGCTATGACATGGTGCTGAGCCTGGGAGACGGCCTGCGGCCCGGGGCCATTGCCGACGCGACCGATCAGGGACAGGTTGCCGAGTTGATCCTCCTGGGGCAATTGGCGACCCGCGCCCGGGCCGCGGGCGTGCAGGTCATGATTGAAGGCCCCGGACACGTTCCGATTGCCGACGTGGAAGCGAACATCAAACTGCAGAAGAAAATCTGTCAGGGGGCTCCGTTTTATGTTCTGGGGCCGCTGCCGACGGACATTGCGCCCGGCTACGATCATATCACGTCCGCGATCGGCGGCGCGATTGCCGGCGCCGCCGGCGCCGACTTTCTGTGCTATGTGACGCCGGCCGAACATTTGCGGCTGCCTTCGCTTTCCGACGTCCGCGACGGCGTGATGGCCGCGCGGATCGCGGCGCATATTGCCGATATTGCCAAAGGCGTTCCGGGTGCTTTTGAGCGGGACCGGAAAATGTCCGAGTGTCGCAGGAACTTTGACTGGCAGGGGCAGGTGGATGTGTCCATCGATCCGGAAAAAACATCCGCGCTCCTGGAAAAGAGCAAAAGCGCGGAGGAGGAAGGCTGCACCATGTGCGGTGAATTCTGCGCGATCAAACTGGGAAAGAAATAGACCAAGTCATCACGAGGAAGCAAGATTGATCCGGACGGCGGACGATCATTCCATCGAAAAGCATCGCGGCGCGAAGCGGGTTGTCGAAGGTCTGCGGCGGGCGGGTTTTGAAGCCTATTTTGTCGGAGGCTGCGTTCGGGATTATGTTCGCGGCGTGTCTCCCGGCGACTACGACATCGCCACATCCGCCCTGCCGGATCAGGTCATCCGTCTTTTTGAACGCACCGTTGCCGTGGGCGCCAAATTCGGCGTGGTGGTGGTCCGCGAGGGCGGTTTTTCCTACGAAGTGGCGACTTTTCGCAGCGACGAGGGGTACGAAGACGGACGCCGCCCCACGCAGGTGCGCTTTTCATCGGCCCGGGAAGACGTCCTGCGGCGGGATTTTACGATCAACGGCCTGTTGATGGATCCTGAGACGAACGCCATCATCGATTACGTAGGCGGCCGCGCCGATATCGGAAAGAAAATGATCCGCACCATCGGCGATCCAGGGGTTCGTTTCAATGAAGACCATTTAAGAATGCTGCGGGCAATCCGCTTTGCCGCTAATCTGGATTTTCATCTCGATGACGGCGTCCGGGACGCAATTGCGCGCCATGCGGTGAAAATCCGGGAAATCAGCGCCGAGCGCGTACAGGAGGAATTGAATAAAATCCTCACAAGGAGCGGAGCGCGCAGGGGGTTGGAATGGATGGCCGAGACGGGCCTGCTGAAGCAAGTTCTGCCGGAAGTGGACCGGATGCGGGGGGTCGCGCAGCCGCCCCGTTTTCATCCGGAAGGCGATGTCTGGCGGCATACACTGATCATGATGGAGATGCTGTCGGGAGAAGGCAAACCCGAAGCGGATGCGGCACTGGCCTGGGGAGCGCTTTTGCACGACGTCGGCAAGCCCGTCACAAGGACGGAAGACGAAAACGGCGTGCATTTTTACGGGCACGTGAAGCGGGGAGAATCCATTGCTGACGATGTGATGCGTCGGCTGCGGTTCTCACGAACTCTCCGGGAAAAGGTTCTGGACCTGATTGGCCGGCACATGGCTTTTATGAACGTGCAGAAAATGCGGCCCGCCCGCTTGAAGCGATTTTTGCGGATGCCGAATTTTCATCTGCATCTGCAGTTGCACCGGCTGGATTGTCTGGCCAGCCACGGGATGCTGGACCATTATGAGTTCTGTCGGGAGCAGCTGCAAAAGGCGGAGCCGGAAGAGCTGCATCCGCCGCGTTTGCTGACGGGAGATGATCTTCTGGCGATGGGGTACGCTCCGGGAAAACGGATGGGCGAAATGCTGCGGGCGCTGGAGGAAGAGCAGCTGGAAAACAGAATTCATGACAGGGAAGAAGCGATGGCGTTTGTGCAAAACCGCTGGAAAGTGTAACACGGCGTCGCGTGGAATAAGGGAAGATGAAAAAAATCTGCTTCAGACTGGCGGTTCTACTGCTGATGGGGTTGCTGATGCAGGCCTGTGCGGGCCGCGAAGCAAAAGTGTATCCCGCCGCGCCCAAGCCGCAAAAAAAACGGCTGGCGGCGATGGGGCACACGATTCAGGCGGGCGCTTTCGCCCGGGTGGAAAATGCCGTGCGTCTGACGGAGAAGCTCAAAGGTCAGGGACTGCCCGCTACTTACTTCAGGGCGGCCGACGGATTGTTCAAGGTGAGGTTCGGAAACTTTACGACGAAGGAGTCGGCGCTGCTCCGCGCGCAGTCGCTCAGGCAGGCGGGCGTGATTGAAGAATACTATATCGTATTGCCGGAAGATTCCGCGGCGGCCAAACGCAGCCAATACGGAACGGATTATTTGCGGGAGTCGCTGGTGAAAACCGCTCACGATTTTATCGGCGTGCCGTATCTGTGGGGCGGCATTTCCGCCGACAGCGGCTTTGACTGCAGCGGACTGACCATGACGGTCTATCAGCTCAACGGTCTGGATCTGCCGCGGCATTCACGAACGCAGTATGACGCGGGAGATTCGATTGCGCGGGAGGATCTGCAGAAAGGCGATCTGGTATTTTTCGACACGCGCGGACGCGGAAAAGTTTCGCATGTGGGCATTTACATCGGCGCCGGCAGGTTTATTCATGCGCCGTCCAGCGGAAAAAAAATCCGCATCGACGCGCTCTCCTCCGATTACTATGCCCGGCGCTTCGTCGGAGCGAAAACATATCTCTGATCCGAAGAGCCTGAAAGCCTCTTCATTAAAGGGTTTCACGGCTTCCTCCCGTTGCGTATTTTACCGCGGCGCTCTTGCCAGAATTATTTTCACAGTCTTTTCATCCGAAAAATCTTTTTTAAAAAATAAAAAAAGTAAAGATTTATTATAGTTTTTGTTGACCGAAAGAAAAAAATAAAGTAATATTAAGCCACATTTGTAAGGTGACGGATTCTGCAAGGAAGAAGTAAACTCAATTAAAGGAGGCTAAACCCAATGGCAGCAACAGCAAAGAAAGTCGTGAAGAAGGCCGCAGCAAAGAAACCGGCAGCGAAAAAGAAAGTCGTGAAGAAGGCCGCAGCAAAGAAACCGGCGGCGAAGAAAAAAGTTGCGGCAAAGAAGCCTGCGGCGAAAAAGAAAGTCGTGAAGAAAGCAGCCAAGAAGTAATACTGATCGGCCATCCACATTTAAAGAGCAGGAGGACGCAAGTTCCCTGCTCTTTAAATATTTGCTCCGTTCCATTCTTTTCTGATGACCTTCTGCGTTCAGAGGGGATTCATCATCCGAGAATTCATTTTCAGCATTGACAGCGGCAGCATCGGTCCGGGGGCGTTTGTGATGAACGGATCACGAGCTGGCTATTGACAGAAACCGCAAAGCGACATATATCGGAGCCGGAAAAATTACAGGAGAAAAGGCAGATTCCATGTTGGAACTAAACAAAGTGTATTTCACCGTATCCGACAGTGAGGGAAGCGGCGGTGTGCGCAACATTATTGACGGGATTGACTTCACGTTTGACGACGGGAAATTTTATGTGATCACCGGGCCCAATGGCAGCGGCAAGACCACATTGGCAAAGTTAATCATGGGCATCAACCCGCTGTCCAGCGGTGACATTCTTTTCAATGGACGAAATATTTCCACCCTGTCGATCACGGAGAGGGCCAAAGCCGGCATCGCGTACAGCTTTCAACAGCCCGCCCGCTTTAAAGGCATTACGTTTCGTGATTTGCTGACGGTGGCCACCGGCATTGAAGATGAAAGCAAGCTGCTGGAGATTCTCGGCCGGGTGGGCATTTGCCCCCTGTCCTTTCTGGATAAGGAAGTGGATGCCAGGCTGTCCGGCGGTGAAATCAAAAAAATTGAGCTGGCGACGACCATTGCCGCCAATCCCAAACTGGCGATTTACGATGAGCCGGACACGGGAATCGATTTATGGACGATCGGCCCGATGGTGAGTCTCCTGAAAAAGGAGCTGGCTGAAAATTGCACCACCACCATCGTGGTCAGCCATAATAAAGCCTTTTTAGAGGCGGCGGACGTGGTGATGATCATTCATTCAGGCAAGATCGTTTATAACGGAAGCCTGGAAGGCGCCATGCCGCTTCTGGATGATTTGAGCGTCTGTACGTATCGGGACAGCTGTGAAGGAGATCGTGATGCTGGATGCTATCGATAAAACCTTATTGAAAACCGTCGCCGAACTGGAGGAATTGCCGAAAGGCGCCTACAATATACGAAAAAACGGCAAGCTGTTAAGCCGTCATGTATCGGCCAACATCAATATTGAAACCAATGCCGATGAAACCGGCATTATCGTCAAAATCAAACCGGGAACGAAAAATGAATCGGTTCATATTCCCGTCATTTTAAGCCAGGCCGGTCTGTATGACGTGGTTTATAATGCCTTCATTGTCGGCGACGACGCCGAGGTCACGATTATTGCCGGCTGCGGGATTCACTGCGGCTCGTCCGAACCGGAGGGACACGCGGGGATTCACGAGTTCAAGGTCGGGAAAAATGCGAAGGTGACGTATGTCGAAAAACATTACGCGTCCGGAGAAGGCGCGGGCCGCCGGACGCTGAACCCAACCACCAGAGTGTTTCTGGCCGAAGGCGCGCACGCGCAAATGGAATTGACGCAGATCGGCGGTGTGGATGAAGCCAACCGCATCAATGAAGCGGTTCTGGGGCCGGACAGCCTCCTGCTGATCACCGAGAGAGTTCTGACCGACGGCGAACAAACGGCTGTATCCACCAATAATATCGTTTTGAAAGGCGCGGGGAGCCGGGCCAATATGATTTCACGCTCGGTGATGAAGGGCAATTCCAAGCAGATATTTTACGCGACCATCGATGCGCAAAACAAATGCTACGGCCACATTGAGTGCGACGCGATCATCATGGACAACGGCACCAATGAGACCATGCCGTCGCTGAAGGCCGGCCATCCCGACGCGGAATTGACCCATGAAGCTTCGATCGGCAAGATTGCGAATGATCAGCTGACCAAACTGATGAGCCTGGGATTGACCTATGACCAGGCCGTGAACCGGATCATTCAGGGCTTCCTGAAATAGCCTGCCTTAAAAAAACGTATTGCCTGAATTTGCAGCATCTTCTATAATACCGCGCAAATACGATCATCCGCCGAAGGGGGTTTTATGGATAAAAGAATGAACGCACTGGCCTTTGCTTTGGAAAATGAAGAAAAGGAGCGTGAGTTTTATCTGGCCCAGGCACGGAAGACCAGGAACATGGCCGGGAAAAACATGTTCAAACAGATTGCCGATGAGGAAAAAGAACATTACGAAATGTTGAAAAAACTCCATGCGAAATGGGTGGAGAAAAAGAAATGGCCGGCCACGATTCCCCTGAAAGTGCAGCCGTCCTCAGCCGGGAGTGTGTTGCAGGGCATGTCCGGGAAAAAGTCCGCCCGCATTACCGGCACGGAAGATGAACTCAAGGCGGTCCGCACGGCGATAGATTTCGAGGCGCGCGGGGTGGCCCTGTATTCCAAGCTGGCGAAACAATGCACGGATGCCAAAGAGGTTGCGTTCTTCGATATGATCGCGCAGGTGGAGCGTCAGCACCTGCTGTCGCTGAAGGACACGGAAGAATTTCTGGTCGATCCGGCCACCTGGTATCAGCACATGGAACGCTCGGGTCTGGACGGGGCATGAAAAGCACGGCAGCTCGCAGGGAACCATTTTAAACCGTTCCCTGCACATCCATGAAGGAAATCAACGACGCCAAAAAGGGAACGCTTGATCTTGATTTGAAATCAGGCGGAGCCGGCGGAATCAGTCTCTTCCAGTTTGCAACTCAATTCCGTCCACAGGCGGTAGGCTTGAGCAAGCTCTTTTTCAAAGGCCTTCAGATCGATCTGAAGCTCTTTGATTTTACCTGCATCTTTGTGTGTTTGAGGATCACACAGGGAATTTTCATTGGCAGCCTTTCGGGATTCAAGGTCTGTGATTTTTGCTTCCACCTCCGCCAGCTGCCTCTTTAAACCGTTTTTGATTTTCGACAGGCGGTTGCGTTCTTCCGCTTCCAGTCTTTTTTTGTCTTTTGCGGTAAGCGTCCTGTCCACGGCCGCCCGGTCGCGACGATGCTGCTGTCCAGTGTCCTGTGTCCGCTCGGCGCGCTTTTCAATAAAGTAGGAATAATTGCCGGCGTAAGCCCTGATCTCCCCATCCTTGAGCTCAAAAACCTTGTTGACCAGGCGATCCAGGAAGTAACGGTCGTGGGAAACGATGGCCACCGTTCCGGAATAATGGAGCAGGGCATTTTGAAAAACGTCTTTGGTTTTGATGTCCAGATGATTGGTCGGCTCATCCAGCACCAGGAAGTTGGTGTCGAGCAGCATGATTTTTAAAAGCGCCAGACGTGATTTTTCACCGCCGGACAGAACGCCGACGGGTTTGAAAATATCGTCTCCTGAAAAAAGAAACGCTCCCAGCAGGTTGCGTTTGGTCTGATCGTCGGCGGACGTCGGAACCGCCTGAACTTCTTCCCAGATCGTGTTTGCATAATGCAGATTTTGAGAGCTTTCCTGTGAAAAAAAAGCCATGTTCACTCCGTCTCCGTACGTAACAGAGCCGTGGGAAGGCTTTTCCGAGAGGCTCAAAAGCCTTGACAGCGTGGATTTTCCCGATCCGTTCACGCCCACGAAGGCGACTTTCTCGCCCCGGAAAAGCGAAAAATTCAAACCGGAAAAAACCGTCAGATCGCCGTAGGCGTGGCCCAGGTCGGAAACCGCGACCACCTCCTTCACGCTTTTTTTGCCTTCCGGGAATTTCATGACGACGCTTTTGGCGCTGCCTTCCGGCTGAATGTCCCTGAACTTCTCCAGCATTTTGACGCGGCTTTGCACCTGCGACGCTTTGGTGGCCTTGTAGCGGAACCGCTCCACGAAATCTTCAATTTTTTTGATCTGCGCTTTTTGCAGTTCCATCTCTTTTTTCAGCGCTTCGCGCCGCCGCTGCTTTTCTGCCAGGTAATAGGTGTAGTTGCCCGAATACAAATGAATGCGGCGGCCGGCGAGTTCCGCAATTTGCGTGGCGATTTTATCCAGGAAGAAATGATCGTGGGACACGACCAGAATGGTGCCGGGGTAGTCCTTCAGGTAGCTTTCCAGCCATTCCATGCTTTCCGTATCGAGGTGGTTGGTCGGTTCGTCCAGCAGCATGATGTCCGGTTGGGAAAGCAAGATGGAAGTCAACAGAATGCGCATTTTCCAACCGCCGGAAAACACGTCGCAGGTTTTGTCAAAATCGCTCTCGCGGAAGCCGAACCCTTTGAGGATTTGTTTGGCCCGGGATTCAAAGGCGTATCCGTCGCGGGCGGAAAATTCGGCCGTCGCCTGCGCATAGCGGCGCGAAAGCTCGCCGTATTCGCTCGTGTCGGATTGAATCTGTGAGATTTGCCGCTCCAGGGTGCGGAGGTCTTCTTCCAATTGGGCGATGCCGCTTTTCCGGCGAAGGAATTCGATCAGGCCGGTGGCTTCCAGCTCGACTAAGTCCTGCGGAAGATAGCCGATTTTTTTCTGCTTCCGGCCGGGGATTTCGATCAGGCCGCAGTCGAGGCGCACCTCATCGAGGATGGCACGAAAAAGGGTTGTTTTGCCCGCGCCGTTATCGCCCACCAACCCGATGCGGCTTTTGGGATGAATCGTCCAGGAAATCTGGTCGAACAGGTGTCTATCCAGAAAAGACAAACTGACGTTGCGGAAATAAATCACCCACAGCACTCCGTTTTCAAGTCTGCGGGACTATAGGCAAATAACCTGCCGGTGTCAACGTCTTTCCGTAAAAGCCTCCGGGTTGGCCTGTTCCAGCCACGGTTTCGTATTGATGTTCTCTCCCCAGAAAATTTTGGGATCGGGAGGAGCGCTGCCCCACCAGTTGTTGCGGGCGTCGATGTAAATCGACGAAAAGCTCTGCACGGCCACGGCGTTGTCGATGAAGTTGTTTTGAAAAATTCTCGGATTGGCCGAGCCCACGCATTTGACGGCGCCTTCGCCCTGATTTTGCGCAAAGGTGTTGTAGGAAAGGACCGGGGCGGCGTCTTTACGGCAATAAACGGCGCTCTGCGAGGCATGCGCAATGTAGCTGTAGGAGATTTCGGGCGATCCCGTATAAACATCAAAAGCGGTTGTCGCGTATTTCACGATGCAATAGGCAAAAGCGCTGTTGACTTTGGTGGATTCGGAAAACCGCACGGCGCTGACATAGAAGCCCGGAGCGGGTGAAGAAGAAGCGGCGGTAAAGGTAATCGGTTTTTCCCTGGTTCCCCTCGCGACCATGCCGCCGTTTTGGGTAATGAAGGACGTTCCCTGTTCGAATTCGACAACCACCCCGGGTTCGATGTAGAGGGTGGCGCCTCCGTCAATGACCACGTCTTTGGCCACGCGGTAGGGGCTGTGTGATAAAATCAGATAGGCATCCGCCTGGATCGCGCCTTCGAGCTTTTTATCCAGGATCGGCACGGCCAGCGCCTTGCCCTGCGGGTACGGTCCGTCCAGCACGGAGCCGACATCGACCCGCCCGTGGATTCCGGACAGGACAACCGCCATTTTTGCGCTGCCCCACCAGTTGTTCAGCGCCTTTGCCGGAGCGCCTTTCATCTCGCCAAACAGGTTGTATGGCTGATTATCCACCAGGTTGTTTTGGGAAATGACGGCTGGCGCGCCTTTGACCACAATGCCGTTATTTTTGTTTCTGGTGATTGTGTTTTGCGAAATTTCCGCGGCTGAGGAAGAGAGCATCAATCCGGTATTGTCGTTGTCGTTAATGGTGTTTTCCACAATGCGCGGCGCGGCCCCATCGCTGACGGAAATGACGACGCCCTTGTTTTTATAAAGCGCATTCTTGCTGATGATCGGTTTGGAAAAGGCTCCCTGAATCCGGATCGCTTCCTGGTTTTGCGTAAACTCGGATTTCTCAATGGTGGGCGACGAGGCCTGACATAAAACGGCGGTTCGCGCGTTTCGCACGCGGACAAACGCCAGATGGTTTTCCCGGTCCTTCACGCTGGCAAACGAAATGCCCGGCCAGAGTTGGTTTTCCTCCGCCGAGTCAAAGCGGATGATGCTGTCGTTGTCGCCCCGTGCTGAAATCCGCCCCTCGACAATCAGCGCTCCGCCTTTGGACTGAATTTCCGTTCCCGGCTCAATGGTTAAAAGCGCCTTGTCTTTAACCGTGACATTGGACTCCAGAATGTAGGGGCTGGCGCCCGAATACCAGGTGGTGTCCGCTTCAATGATCCCGGAAACCGGCGTCGGCCCGGGTGCGATCGGCATGCCCTGCGCCTGCGCCATCCGGCTTTCATTGCCGGCGAAATCCACGGCCGAAATCCGGTAATAGTACGTCCGGGAGTTTGCCAGATTCGGATCGGCATCGCTATATTCATTCAACTCCGTCTTGCCAATCTGGACGTAGCCGGACAGCGGTGTGTCGGAGCGGTAAATGAGATACCCGGCCAGATCCGCCGCCGTGTTCTTTTCCCATCGCAGCGCCACCAGCCGGTTCCTTCCCTTTGATGTAATGCCTGTGGGGTTATCCGGCGGAGTGGTGTCGAGCGTGACGGATCCGATCGCGTCCACCCAGTGGGCGGTGTTTCCGGAATCGTCCGTGAGGTAGCCGGTGACGATGGCTTTTTCGATGTTGTCCCCCGGCACCACTTTATAGACGCCGTAATAACCGCCCGGCTCAACCTCCTGCATTTCGATGCGTTTCCGGTACTGGCCGATGTCGAAAGAGGCCTGCATGTTCGGTGTTCCCTGAATGACCACTTTGATCTCATCGCCTGCCTTTTTCGGCAGCCCCTTGGTGTCCTGCGTGAGAAGCGAAATGACCGGAGGACGCTTGGCCTGGGCCAGAGACGGCGTCGGAATGGTCTTGACCATGTCGCGGAACAGATCATCATTGGCGCGCAGCAGCTGAATATCGCGGACATTCAGGGCGGTCGCAATCACCGTGGCGATAATGCCGACCGGGTTCGTGGAGACGCCGCCTTCGTGCTTGCGCACCTTGTGCTTGCCGCTCCACAGAAAATTGCCGGTTTTTGTATCGTACATCTTGACTTCCGCGCCCACGGCAACCTGCGAATAGAGAACCGCGAAATATTTGTCGAAGTCGGAGACCTCTCCGAAAACAACCGCGTCAACACCCAGAATTTCACCCAGTTTTTGCGGAGAGGTTTTACGGACTGCCTCCGCGTCGGTCAACCCCGCCTTCGCAAGCAGGTCATCCACTTTGTAAAGTTCCATGTCTTTGAAGGGAAGGGAACTGAAATGGTTATAGAAGCCCCGCCGCATGGCATTTCCCCCTTCCTTGCTTCCGGACAAATCGACAAAGGGCAAGACGGCCGTCGAAAGCGGCACATGTTTCTTCATATAGGGATCAATTTTATATTCCCCTTCGTACAAAGACCGGATTTCCGGCGAAATGAGCGTGGACGGTGTGGAAACGAGGCAGCCCTGCAGCATCAGCGCCGCGGCGGGAATCAGACCCCAGAAAACAACCTTGAATATATTTCGCATGGGCGATACCTCCATCCTGATGGGATTGGTTGTAATTATATCATACGTCCTTCTGGAATTCATTTTAAAAATCCTTCCGCCGGTCGACCGCCTGGATCGGTTGCCGCAAATCCGCTTGGAGCAGGGGGTTGCAACCCCTTGTTCCCGTGTGCGCATGCCGGGGTTCTTCCGACGCACCGCCCTATCAAGCCGTTCCCGGCGGGCTCATGCAGGTCCTGCTGGTGACAAACGAATAATAATCCGAAAACGCGAGCTGCCAGGGCTGCATGGTCTTGCCGGTTGCGGCCACAAACTTTTGCATCCCCAGCACACTGTAAGCCGGTCGTCTGGCCGCCCGCTGCAATTCGCCGGTTTTCATCGGGGACAATTCGACCTGATCCAGGCGGGCTTCCTTCAGAATTTTGCGCGCGAAATCATACCAGGTGCAGCTGCCGCGGTTGGTCACATGGAAAATGCCGCGGGCGTTTTTATCCACCAGAAGCTCCGTCGCCGCCGCCAGATCGCGCGTGCAGGTGGGAGATCCCATCTGATCGTCAACGACCGTCAGTTTTCCCGTCTCCCTGGCCCGGTCCAGAATCGCTCCAACGAAGTTTTTCCCTTTCGCGCCGTAGAGCCAGGCGGTTCGAATCAGAATAAAATTGTCCGTCAGACGCTTCAGATGGTGTTCACCCGCCAATTTAGAGGCCCCGTAGGTATTGATCGGATTGCAGGGATCTTCTTCCGTGTAGGGGTGATCGGCGTTTCCGTCAAAAACATAGTCCGTGCTGTAATGAATGATGGTAATATTTTGATCGTGGCAGGCCTGGGCGATGTTTTTTACCGCTTCGGCGTTCACCGCGAAACATTCTTCCTTGGCGGTTTCGCAGGCGTCCACATTGGTGTAGCCGGCGGCGTTGATGACCAACTGCGGCTGAATTTCCGCGACGGCCCTGCGGCATTCGGACGCGCGGGTGATGTCGATCTCTTCCCTGTCCATGCCGATGACGTCATGCCGGTGTCTGAATTGAGCCATCAGATCGTTTCCCAGCATTCCCTTGTGTCCGAGTAACAGCACTTTCATGGTTCAGTAGAGGACCTCCTTTAAAAACAGACCGCAGGCGGGCGCGGCCGTTCCCGCCTGTTTCCGGTCGCGTGATGCGAGAATCTCCGGGATGCGTTCGGGCGCGATTTTTCCCCGGCCCACATCCACCAGCGTGCCGACGATGTTGCGCACCATATGGCGCAAAAATCCGCTGGATTCAAGCGTGATTTCCATCAGGCCGTTCTCCGGGGTGTCGATCGACAAGACCGTGAGGAGCCGTACGCGATCCTTAATATCACAGCCCGTCGCGCAAAAGCACGAAAAATCATGCTCCCCGATGAGCCGCGAGGCGGCCTGTCGCATGCGGTCAAGATTCAGCGGGTAGCGCACATGCCAGACATACTGGCGCCCCAGCGCGGGACGCAGGCGCTGATTTCTGATCCGGTACAAATAGACTTTCCCTTTTGCGTCTTTGAGTGCGTTGAAATCCGGCGGCGCTTCCTGCAAGTCCTTCACAACAATGTCATCCGGCAAGACGCTGTTGACGCCCAGAAAAATTTTGTTGGCCGAAAGGCCGGTGTGAGACCGGAAGCTGGCTGCCTGGTTCATGGCATGCACGCCTGCGTCCGTTCTTCCGGAGGCGATGACGGTCACGCTTTCGCCGATGATCCGCTCCAGCGCCTCTTCCACGACCTGTTGAATGGAGCATCCGTTGAGCTGTCTTTGCCAGCCGCAGTAAGCCGCGCCGTCGTATTCGAGAATCATCTTGAAGTTGCGCATAGCGTACAAATCAGACTTGCCAGTTTGCCTCAAAAAGGTTAAGCACTTCTCCGACGTTTCCAAAACGCAGAGCCGGGCCGGTATTTTTCCGTTCGGGATCCTAACGTAGGCCCGAAGCCCGGTCAAGATAAAAACGGGAAACGATCAATGGATTCAAAAGATCACGAAGGAGATTCGCTATGGGGGACGATATCAGACAGGCGACGACGGAAGGCAAGCTCCGGGACTTCGACGCCAGAGTTCAGGCATTGAAGCAGATGGGCGGCGCGAAGCAGGTGCAGAAGCAGCACGACGGTGGAAAGCTCACGGCCCGCGAACGGTTGGACCGGTTGTTTGATGAAGGCAGCTTTCAGGAAGTGCAGCTTTTCGTCAAGCATCATGCCACCCTGTTCGGCATGGATAAAAAGGAAATTCCCGCCGACGGCGTCATCACGGGCTTCGGCAAAGTCAACGGCCGGATCGTCTTTGCGGCTTCTCAGGACTTTACCAGCGCAGGCGGAACCCTGGGCGAAATGCACGCCAAGAAAATCTGGAAAGTCATGGACATGGCGCTCGATGCGCAAAAGCCGTTTATTTCCATCAACGATTCCGGCGGAGCGCGCATTCAGGAAGGCGTTCCGTCTCTGGAAGGCTACGGCGGCATCTTCTACCGCAACACCCTGGCTTCCGGTTATATTCCCCAGATTACGGCGATTATGGGACCGACGGCGGGCGGCGCCGTGTATTCTCCGGCCCTCACCGACTGGATTTTCATGGTGAAGAATACCTCGTACATGTACATTACGGGGCCGGACGTGATCAAGGCCGTGATCGGAGAAGAAGTCTCGCAGGAAGACCTGGGAGGAGCGATGGCACACGCCTCCAAAAGCGGTGTATGCCATGTCGTGACCGAAAACGACGAGGACTGCATCCGGAAAATCAAGGAATTGCTTTCGTACCTGCCGGATAGCTGCCATTCGCCGCTGCCCGTCGCAGTGGCGACCGACAGCCCCGACCGGGAATGTCCGGAATTGAACAAGATCATTCCCGACAGAGCGGCGCGCGCCTACAACATGAAAAATGTTATCAAGTCGGTTGCCGACAACAGTGAACTGTTTGAGCTCCACGCACAGTGGGCGCCGAACATCATCGTTGCTTTGATCCGCATCATGGGCAGTCCCGTGGGCGTCATCGCCAACAATCCCATGTCTTTTGCGGGCGTTCTCAACGTCAATGCTTCGGACAAGGCGTCGCGCTTCATCCGTTTCTGTGACGCCTTCAACATCCCGCTTCTCACGTTCTCCGACGTGCCCGGATACATGCCCGGCACGGATCAGGAATGGGCGGGCATTATCCGCCACGGCGCGAAGCTCCTGCACGCCTATTCGGAAGCCACGGTGCCGAAGATCACCGTCGTGACGCGCAAGGCTTACGGCGGGTCTTACATCGGCATGTGCTGCAAGCAGCTGGGGGCGGATTACGTCATGGCCTGGCCGACGGCGGAAATCGCCGTGATGGGGGCTTCGGGCGCCTGCAATATCATTCACCGCGCCGAAATCAAAGCGGCGGCGGATCCGGAAACGAAGCGCGCGGAGCTGATCGCGGATTACGAGGAAAAATTCAACAATCCCTATTACGCTGCGTCTCTGGGCGCCATTGAAGAGGTGATTCTGCCCAGCCAGACGCGCCGGCGCATCGTCGTCCTGCTGGAGGCTCTGCGGAATAAAAAAGAGGCAAGGCGAGAAAAGAAGCACAACAACATTCCACTGTAGGTTTTCAGACCGAATCCTGAAAGAAGAGCAGGGAAGATTCATGAACATTCTCTGCTTTTCTTGCGGTCGGGCAATCGTAAAAAATGTTGAACCGATTGAAAAGGATCCTTTTCTGGGGCTGTGGTAATTATTTCTGCGTTTTCTTACGATTACCAAAAATTACAAATAATCATAATATTTCCTTTACAAAAACAGTCTCAAGTGCTAATTGACCTTCGGTCACCCGAAGGCCGGGCTCGTTTTTGGTCTGGCGGCTTCCTTACAAGAAAAGGTGAACCGGGGATTGCAGGCGTAATTGCCAATGAAAACCTGAGCTTCAGGATAAATCATATGTAAGGAGGAGAACATGAAGAGATTTTGGTTGGTTATGCTGTCACTGGGGCTGATCAT